>VOFC01001974.1_pt1 | contig 298001 bp, 312 predicted proteins | sample 5384161 | NCBI WGS metagenome assembly VOFC01 (sample SAMN12384722, study PRJNA508395) | human gut metagenome | isolation source: healthy gut B | host: Homo sapiens
TCACTAATCGGACGCTAATGACTTATCGGATACTATTGGTCACTACTGGATATTTTTCAGATACATTGTATCCAGTAGATGGCTACTTGTATCCAGTAAATATCCAGTAAGTAGCCAATAAGTAGTAAATTGTATCCAACAATTTATTTTTTAGTATCACTTAACCTCATTCAATACGTATTTAGTACCTTATGGTCCACTTCCTATTTTCCTTAATATTGCATTTTGAATCATCTTATCCAGTAGCCTACGTGCACCAGCTCGTGTTTTATATTCACATAATATCATTGCTTCTTGAGTTGAAATGCTTTCATGGCTTTTTAGATAATGCATGACTTTTTGCTCTTTATTAAGATTTCCAATTTCATCAGGTTTTGTTGTTTCTACATGTCTTTCAGCAAGCAAATCTGCATAATCAAAAGATTAAGCTCCTTTGCCATTTTTATCACAGAAGCAAGTATTATGCGGCTTTTCTTAACATTCTTAGTCTCTTTTATAAAGCCCATATCAACCTTTAATACATCAACATTAATATCCTTTAATGTATTAAGCGATGAATAACCGCTTCCAAAATCATCCATTTCAAGTGTGAATCCTGCTTTTCTTAGTTCTTCCAGCTCTCCCATCAGATTAGGTACATCTGACATAATCGTAGTTTCTGTGATTTCAATTTTTAGATTAGATGGTTCTATATCATATTTTTTTATAAGACCTGCAAATGTGTTAAATATATCAATATAATAAAAATCCTTAGGAGATATATTTACCGATATGCTCATATTGATACCAGCTTTCTTCCACTCTCCTAACTTAGCCGCTGCCTGCTCCCAGATATATCTGTCAAGTCTGCTTATGAGCCCAGACTTCTCATATACAGGTATAAAGTCTATTGGTGAAATAATCGTTCCATCTGGCTTTATTCTTCTTACTAAAGCTTCTGCACCTGTAAGCCTCCTTGTTTTTGCAGAAATCTGTGGCTGAAGATACATCTTGAACTCACCGGCTTTTATAGCATCATCAAATTCATCAACTATTGTCTTATATTTAATAGCAGCTTCAAGCATTGTGTCATCATAATAAGCAATAAAGCTATGTGTATCATCCTTAATCGAGGCTACTGCAAATGAAGCCTTGTCACACATAAATGATAATGATTCATTCATATTATCAGTCCTGTATATCCCAAAACAGACTCTGACATTATATACTGAATCAGAAAGCACATTCTGTAATGTCTCCCTGCATTCATAAAGATATTCTTCATTAAATGTATCTTCATCTGCAATCACTACGAAATGATCTTCACCAACTCTTCCGTATAAATATCCATCTACCGCATGTTTTTTTATTATATCTGCCTGCTTAAGCAATATTTCATTACCTTTTTCTATTCCAAATATTTCATTAATAAGCTTGAATTCTGCTATATCTGAATAAATGATAAGTCTGTTCTTTTTCTTATCTGGCAGTTCTTTCATTTTCTGCATAAGATGCTCGGGATTGCATAATCCAGTAAGCTTATCATGTCCGGCCTCATGTCTTTTATCCTTGTCTATTTTTATAGTCATATACTGAAACACTATTACTGCTAATAATAATGCTACTACAATTCCTGTTATCATACGTTTAACCTTCTGCCATCCAATCTTTTTCCCTTCATTAACCGCTTGTTTTCGTACATGCGGCTGTCTGCACGCTTAGTAAGCTCTTCCATAAGATAATAATGCTCTCTTGTGCTTATTTCACATCCCTTGGCATATGAAATCTTAATATTGTTTTTTTCATTGTAAACATTTATTTTTCTTTCAAGACTATCCAGAATCTGGTGTATCTCTACTGCATTTGTCTTCTCCAGAATAACGCAGAATTCATCACCACCTATACGGTACGCACTAATACGTTCATTCTGCATGCCTGCAAGTATAGCTGAAAAGCTCTCAATATATCTGTCCCCCATCTCGTGTCCAAGAGTATCATTAACTCTTTTCAGATTATTAAGATCAAGCATTATAACTCCCACTAAAAAAGTATCATCTGCATTATTAAGTCTGTTTATATGATTCTGGTATGCCAGCTTGTTATTAATCCCTGTTACATCTGTATAAGCCATACTGTCAACATCTGCGTTTATCCTTGAACTGACAAAGAATACAGCAAGTATGATTATATCAAGAATCAGTGCTGTACACGAAAGAATCCTCGGAAGCATTTCGTTATGTTTTAGCACATAAACAGTAATATATATCTGTATAGCTATCAATATAGTCATCATGACACTCATTCCAAGGAGTAAGCTTTTAATATATTTCCTATTAGACATAATTCTCTCCTTTACATCAGGCAACTATAATACGCTTAACATACTCCTTAGCAAGCCCTATTTTAATATCCTTAATAACTACTACATAATTTCCATTGATTTCAGATAGTACACTTATCTTACTACCCACAACAAATCCAAGACTTTGAAGCCTGTGTACCATATCTTTGTTTCCAACAATTCTCTGAATTATATATATTTTGTTTTTATCTGCAAGATTTAGTGGCATAATCAAAAATCTCCTGTTTAATGTGTCAATAGGTTAGCATCTGCTAACTTCGCAGATAGAATTATATCATCCTCTTTTTTATCTGTCAATAAAAACACCATACCTTTTTCCTACGTTTTTATTAAAATACACCTGTTTGATTCACTTATCCTGTTGTTGAAATATCTTTGTAAAGTAAGAGCATGATAACAGATAACTCTGCAACTAATGCAAATAACATGCTATATTATTCCCATAAAAAATAAGAGATATCATATCAAAATGATATGATACCCCTTATTTTCATTACATTATTTAATTATTATCAGATTAGTTATTACCACGATTATCAATCTTGGCAATATCAACAATAGAAAGCTCCTGATTATTAAATGCATGCTCAAGACTTGAGATAAGAGCATGTGCTGTATCAAGACTTGTAAGGCAGTGAACGCCTGTCTCGATAGCATATCTTCTGATAAGGAATCCGTCCTTGGCTCTCTCAATTCCATTCTCTGGTGTATCAATAACAAGGTCAATCTTATGCTCTAATATAAGATCAAGAAGTGTAGGTGCCTCCTGTCCTATCTTATTAACCTGGATAGCATTAACACCGTTTTCGCGAAGAACCTTTGCTGTTCCTCTTGATGCATATATCTTATAGCCAAGTGCTTCGAATCTCTGGGCTATATCTATACCATCCTGCTTATCCTTATCTGCAAGAGTCATAATAATCTGCTTATGCTTTGGAAGTCTGATTCCAGCTCCCTCAAATGCCTTATAAAGAGCCTCATCAAAGTTTTTAGATATACCAAGACACTCACCTGTAGACTTCATTTCTGGTCCAAGACTGATATCGGCACCTCTGATCTTCTCAAATGAAAATACAGGCATCTTAATAGCATAATAATCTGCTGCCTTCTGAAGACCTGGCTCATAACCTAATTCCTTAATTGTCTTACCGATAATAACCTGTGTTGCAAGCTGTACAATAGGAATACCTGTAACCTTACTGATATATGGTACTGTACGGCTTGAACGTGGATTAACCTCGATTACATATACCTGATCGTTGTATACAATAAACTGTATATTGATCATACCCTTTACGTGAAGAGCTCTTGCAAGTCTTCCTGTATAATCAGCAATCATTTCAATTATCTTTGGAGAGATTGACTTAGCTGGATATACTGAAATACTATCTCCTGAGTGGATACCAGCTCTTTCGATATGCTCCATGATACCAGGAATAAGAATATCTTCGCCATCGCATACGGCATCTACTTCGATTTCCTTACCCATAAGGTACTTATCTACAAGGATTGGGTGATCCTGCTTAATTCTGTTGATAATTCCCATAAATTCCACTACATCTTCATCAGATACAGCAATCTGCATACCTTGTCCACCAAGTACATATGAAGGACGTACAAGAACAGGATAACCAAGTTCATTAGCAGCTTTAAGGGCTTCCTCAACAGTGAATACTGTCTGTCCTTTTGCTCTAGGAATCTGTGTCTTTTCAAGAATTTCATCAAATAACTCTCTATCCTCAGCAGCATCTACATCTTCTGCCTTAGTTCCAAGAATTGGCACACCCATCTTCATAAGAGCTTCTGTAAGCTTGATAGCTGTCTGTCCACCAAACTGAACTACAGCTCCATCCGGCTTCTCGAATTCTACAATACTTTCAACATCTTCTTCTGTAAGTGGCTCAAAGTAAAGTTTATCAGCAATATCAAAGTCTGTTGATACTGTTTCTGGGTTATTATTGATAATAATTGTCTCGAAACCTTCTTTTTTGAATGCCCATGTACAATGAACTGAACAGAAGTCGAACTCGATACCCTGTCCGATTCTGATTGGACCAGAACCAAGTACAAGAACCTTCTTCTTATCCTTAGTCTCTACAGCTTCGTTCTCACTGCCATATACTGAATAATAGTAAGGTGTTGTAGCTGCGAACTCAGCAGCACATGTATCAACCATCTTAAATGCTGCATGTATATTATACTTGTCTCTTAATTCCTTGATTTCTCTTTCTGTGTGACCTGTTAAATCGCCGATAACATTGTCAGGGAATTCAATTCTCTTAGCTTCTCTTAAAAGGCTCTCTGTAAGAGGTCCTCTCTTAAGAGCATTCTCCATATCAACAATAATCTGGAGCTTATCAATAAACCATAAGTCTATCTTAGTAATATCATGCATCTTGGCTGCAGAAATGTGTCTTCTTAAACCTTCAGCTATCTTCCAGATTCTTCTATCATCTACAATTGCAAGCTCTTCAAGAAGCTCTTCATCTGTAAGTCCTGTAAAGTCATATGACATAAGGCTGTCAACATGCTGTTCAAGAGAACGTATAGCCTTCATAAGACCACCCTCGAAGTTATCAGAAATACTCATAACCTCACCAGTAGCCTTCATCTGTGTTGTAAGTGTTCTCTTTGCAGAGATAAACTTATCAAATGGAAGTCTAGGAATCTTAACTACGCAGTAATCTAGTGCTGGCTCGAAACTTGCATATGTCTTTCCTGTAACTGCATTCTTAATCTCATCAAGTGTATAACCAAGTGCAATCTTAGCTGCAACCTTGGCGATCGGATAACCTGTAGCCTTAGAAGCAAGTGCTGATGAACGGCTTACACGAGGGTTAACCTCAATTACGCAGTACTCAAAGCTGTCTGGATGAAGTGCATACTGTACATTACATCCACCTGTAATGCCTAATTCATCAATAATTCTTAATGCAGATGTTCTTAACATCTGATATTCTTTATCTGAAAGTGTCTGTGAAGGAGCAACTACAATACTGTCACCTGTATGAACACCAACTGGGTCGATATTCTCCATGTTACAGATAGTAATACATGTTCCATTGCTGTCACGCATTACTTCGTATTCAATTTCTTTCCAGCCGGCGATACAACGCTCAACTAGAACTTCACCAACTCTTGAAAGTCTTAAACCATTCTCAAGAATCTCTCTTAATTCCTGCACATTGTTAGCGATACCACCGCCGCTTCCACCAAGTGTGTAAGCAGGACGCAGAACAACCGGATAACCAATCTTAGCGGCAAATGCTTCGCCATCCTCAACGTTGTTAACAACAAGTGATGGTGCACAAGGTTCACCTATCTTTTCCATAGTTTCCTTGAACATAAGTCTGTCTTCTGCCTTCTTAATTGTAAGTGCAGTTGTACCTATAAGCTGTACATTATTCTCTTCAAGGAAACCTGTCTCTGCTATCTCCATAGCAAGGTTAAGACCAGCCTGTCCACCAAGTGTAGGTAAGATGCTGTCTGGCTTTTCCTTTAATATAATCTGCTTTAATGCTTCAACTGTAAGCGGCTCAATATATACCTCATCAGCAATATCCTTATCTGTCATGATAGTAGCAGGGTTAGAGTTAACCAGTACTACCTCAATTCCTTCCTCTTTAAGAGAACGGCATGCCTGTGTTCCGGCATAGTCAAATTCTGCTGCCTGACCAATAACGATTGGACCAGAACCTATAACTAATACTTTCTTAATACTCTCAATCTTTGGCATTGTCTTAGTCCTCCTTCTTCATCATATCCATAAATCTGTCAAAAAGATACGCTGTATCCTGTGGTCCTGCACAAGCTTCCGGATGGAACTGTACAGTAAATATATTCTTACCAACATATTCAAGTCCCTCATTAGTCTTATCATTAACATTCTCAAATGCAGGTACTGCAACCTTACTGTCTAATGTGCTTTCATCTACAACATAACCATGGTTCTGTGATGATATATAACATTTGCCAGTCTTTAAATCCTTAACAGGATGGTTAGCACCCCTGTGTCCGTACTTAAGTCTGTGAGTATCAGCTCCTGTCGCAAGAGACATAAGCTGATGTCCAAGACATATGGCAAATATAGGCACATTGCTTGCATAAAGCTTCTTTATCTCTTCTATTATCTCTACACATTCCTTAGGATCTCCAGGACCGTTAGATAACATAATTCCATCAGGATTAGATTCAAGAATCTCTTCTGCCTTAGTATATGCAGGATATACTGTAACTTCACAGCCTCTGTTATTAAGTGATCTTGCAATATTCTTCTTTGCACCAAAGTCCATAAGAGCAACCTTAGGTCCTTTTCCTGGAAGAACATACTTTTCTGAACATGTAACCTTTCTTACAACGCCCTTAACACTGTACTCCTTAATCTTAGGAAGTACCTCATCAAGATTATAATTCTCATTAGTTGTAATCATACCGTTCATAGTACCCTTTTCTCTTAATATCTTAGTAAGGGCTCTTGTGTCAATCCCACAAATACCTGGGATATCATTATCAAGAAGGAATTTCTGGATAGGATCTTCATTTCTGAAGTTGCTTGCCATTCTGGAAAGCTCACGTACAATATATCCATCTGGCCATGCTTTCTGGGATTCCATATCCTTATAGCACACTCCGTAATTACCGATAAGAGGATATGTCATTGTTACTGCCTGTCCTGCGTATGAAGGATCAGTCAGCACCTCCAGATATCCTGTCATAGATGTGTTAAAGACAATCTCACTAATAACTTCACGGGTCGAACCTATGCTGGTTCCTTCAAAGACCGTTCCATCTTCAAGTATCAAAAATGCTTTCATGAATGCCACCTTAATTCCTTTCGTTTATTTAATTTAATCATATGCCAAGAGGCGCTAAAATGACTTTTGCGCAAAAAAAAAGACACAAAAATGCCTTTTTTCTCTCAAACTTTACAATATGTTACCATAATTAAATGTAATTTTCAAGCAAATATTTATCTATATATTGCATAAAAATACATACCTTAAAAACAGCCCCCCAAAACAGGAGGCTGTCATCTATAATCTTCTGTTATATCATCTCGTTCTTGAGATTCCTTCTCTGCTTACTGACCACACCTGAACACAGTCTTTATCAGACTTATTCATCATATTTTCCACCAATGTATTATTATTCTTTCCAAACCAGTTCTTTGCAAGAGCTTCTGCTGCGGGATTAATCAATGATTTAAGATATGAATTAGAAGAAACTTTAAGACACAACTTTTTCTTCTTCTTCCATTGAGCATATATTGTCATATTACCGCCATCATCTTCAACAAGCTTCGAAACTACATCTTTATTTTCGTACTTTGTCCCTTTTCCATCTTCTTCAGTGTTCCATGAATCAAAATCATATCCAGGTCTTAGTGGCGGATCCGGAAGTTCATTCTCTTTCTCATATCCTGTGATAATTGTAGAACCGGCATCATATCCACCATTAGAATCAATATTAATATTGTATATATTCTCTTTCCACACAGCTGACATATCAACAACTGCACCAAGCTTATCAGCCAGATTAAGCTTTCCATGCACGCCGCCTTCAACATATGTGCCGTCTTCTGTCTCCCAGCCTAAACCTGTCCAACCGGTAAGACTATATAGCTGCGATACACACGGAAGTTCATCTTCTTCATCATATGTATAGAATCTGCTGTAATAACCTTCATCCTCATACCAGTCCCAGTCTGAATTATCAATAATCTTCATCATCTCACTTGATTCTTCCGGCTTATTGCAATACAGATGTACTTCATAAAAAATCGGCTGCCATATCGCATACAGAACAGCCTTTCCGCTATCATCAGGCGTCAGGTCAACAACAGACATAGTTGAATAAAACTTTCCTGTATCATCACTTTTCGTATTCCAGCCAGACAAATAATACCCTTTTCTTGACAGACTGCTTCCTTTAAGTCTGATTCTGCTGCCAAGCTTTGATGTAATATTCTCCATATAACCGGTAACCTCTGCGTCTGTGTTATTATCAAATGTAATTATATAATCCCATATAGCATAGACAGTCACATCTTTGTTATAATCACTCAGATCTTCCGGTTCTAATATGCCAGAGTCACCATATCTGTCAAAGGACCATCCGGTAAATATAAGTCCATTATCAGCAGATGCACCCTCAGTAAAACCTGTCAGTTCATCCCCTCTTCCATAATAAGCATCCTCATCATCCGGAAGATAAGCTTTAATGCCTCTGTCAGCTGCAACTCCTGCGCTATAATGAACTGTAAATGTCTGTCTTTCCCATATTGCTTTGATAACAATATCTTCTTCCGTATAAGCCCCTATTTCAACCCGAATGCCATTCTTTCCATAATCAGTATGCCATCCTTTGTCTCCTGAAACTTCCCAGCCTTTCAGAATATATCCATCCCTGCTTACCGCACCAATTCTTACATATGGTGTAACTCCTACACAGTCATAATAATTAGATGTTACCGCATCTGCTTTGGGCACAGATGCCTTATAATCAATAATAGTATGGTATTCTCCATAACGGTCAGCAAGATATTCCCCAATTCTCAGATCATCATTCCATTGTCCCGCATTATCTCCATTATCAATCTGTGACTGATAATATATCTTATCACATGTTCCTCCACCAAGATCAATAGTAATATTATGATGAACCTTATACTCGTCTTCCGCTGCATATGATATCACCGCCCAGCCAATAACAAGTATACCTAATAATACAACCGCTGCTGTCAGGCGCTTTTTCTTTCCATGTCTGCTTTTCATATTACAATCTCCTTATGAATAATCCTCATTCACGTCCAGCGTCCATAAGAAAATGCATATATCAAAAAAACATGCGTGGTATTATAATTCCTTTTGCTATAATTATAATACCATGCATGTTTATATTATTCAAATACTTTTTACACTTTAATAAGCATTTAATCTTTTATCTCAACCTGACCAATATATTTCCACGTACTTCCTTTATCAGATGACTGATATTTTGCCGCTGTTTTTCCATCATTGTAAACAGCATTTTTGCCCTGAGTAAGATATATTGTTATAATTCCGGTAGAATCAACAACCGGTGTAAGAGCTTCCTTATATACATCGCCCCATCTTAACTGTTCTGAAGAATCTGCACCGTTTTTTCCGGAATCAGTTTTAGTTTCAGTCTCCTGCCCCTGTGGATTTGCAGCTGAACTGTCAAGTTCCTGCTCCTCAAGCATTACCTTTGCAAATGTTTTACCACCATCATCTGTCTTATAAAGATTACTATCCATACCTTCAACATAATCATAACAGAAAAAGCCGACATCAGATGACACATACACGACACCCTTAATTATATTAGTAGCAGGTCCGCTTCCAACTATGTCCCAGCTTTCCCCACCATTACTTGTGCTGTATATCCTTGATGATTCATTAGTATCATTACTCTTTGCATATCCGCAAACAATCACCCCATTGTCAGAATCAAAGAATTTTACATAATAATAATCAGCCGTATATATCTTATCAAGTTCACATGTTGTCCAGTTTTCGCCTTTATCATCCGAATAAACAACAGTAACCGGAATTTTAGTGTTATTAGCTGTCTTTCCTCCATACACAAAAGCAGTTTTTTCAGTAGTTATCATATAACTGCCTTCTTTAAGTGTTGTTGAACTGTTAGGCTCATACAACAGATAAGAATAAGATACAGGAACCGAAATATATTTTTCTCTATCATAAGTGACAAGAAGTGAATTATCCTTTATTGAATAATTAGCAAGCTGATCCTTGTTAGAATTACTTGTAATCTCTGTATCTCCGCCTGAATCAATTCCCTGCTGTGCATAATACTGTTTCAGTCCATAGTCTTCTGAACTCATGACTGAAGTAACATAAAGCTTCGCAGTATTATCATAGTTGTTATCAAGATAAAATGAAACCACCCACTCACATTTTATTCTTCCGTCATCCTGAATACCTTCCCATGAAGAAAAATAATCCGAATTAAGATTCTGCGGAATAACCCAGAAGGACAGCAGAACAGTATTGCTTGAAAGGTCAAGCACGCTTACTGAATCAATACCTGATTTTACAATATACTTTGAATATGGAACATATTTCTGTCTGTACTGTGAGATATATTTTTCGAGCCATTTAGTTCCAAGCCCCACCATATCCGGATTAGTAAAATTAGACACATTATCATTATCATAATCAGATACATAATCATCAGATACAACATTCCACTGATCATCAATTCTTATTGAAAATGTATAACGTGATTTAATATCCAGCTTATTTTCCTGATATTTAGATACATAGCTGTATACAAACACCCCTATGACAAGAAGACTGAATATAACCAGAACTGCATATGTAATTATTTTTGTCTGAAATCTTCTGCTTTTCTGATACATAATCACCCTCCTGCTTTAATTAAAATTCTCTTTTATTATGCATTGCCTCTCTTATTATCACACGATAATACTTATACCACCACAGGAAATACATTGCACCTGCTCCAACCAGAAGCATAACACAGACAACAAACGGATGTATTGCATATATCCAGCTTGCTGCAATTCTGCCATTAAGCACAGGCAGTCCATACGCAAGTATTACGCATATAGCCATTATTGTACCATTAAGCACACTTCTGTTTTCGTACACACTTCTGAAGTGGTCAAATGTTATAATTGCCATCATCTCACCCACAGGTCTTGCACATGCTGTAACAAAGCACAACATAAGTGCATTAAATACCGGCTCTCCAAGTATTATAAGTGTAATAAAGTAGAATACAAATTCTGTTACTATCTTATATATAAGCTTTCCCAGAAAATTCATATACGGACTAACAAGCATTATGCGAATCATAAGATAATCCCTGTCACCCATTGCAAATATTGTTGTATTAGCAAGACTTCCACATATAGTTGAAAGCATTATAAACAGATATATTATAGAAATATCCTGATGAATCCTTATTAGTGGGAAGAAATATGCAAGTATTGTATAGGGAACATATATAAGAAGAATTACATACATGAACTTTCTTATAAATTCCCATGCAAGCATAAATATCTGTGCCATAGTTCCAACGATAGCCCTGCTTTTTGATTTTTCACCAAAAGCATCATCCTTCACCAGTTTCCTTATTACAGGAAAACTCTTTATCATCTTAATTCCTGCCTCTGTTCCCTCATAATATCGTAATATTTTCTCAGCAAACAGCTTTCTAAATAATTTCATTGTCTGCCTCCCCAAGTATGTCTAATACAGCTTCTTTTATCTCTGGAATCTGCATAGTTTCATGTGATATAGGATTGAGTTCACCATTGTTAAGAACCAGCACATCCTTTGATATTCTATGTGCAATATCCAACAAACCTGTTGATATAAGAATTATATGGTCATTCTTATATTCATTAAGAACTGAAAGCATATCATCAATATATTCATCAGTACAATAATCAAGTGCCTCATCAAACATCATTACATATGGTTTCTGAATAAGAAAAGCTGCTAACTGAAGCCTCTTCTTCTCCTCAAAACTGTAATCTGCAATATGTCTGTCTCTTATCAGCCCTGTAAGCTTCACTTTATCAAGATAATATTCAGGCTTTTCGCTGTTCTTATTCATATCACAGAGCATACTGATAAACTGATATCCTGTAATAAGCATAGGCAGAACACTCTGCTTTGCAGCAAAGAAAAGCGTGCACTTCTCCTTAGTCTCAACAGTGCCTGAGTCTACAGCAATATCTCCTGCGATACACTCAAACAGAGTTGTTCTTCCTGCTCCTGCACCGCCAAGAACCGGATATATATTTCCTTCTTCAAATGTATATTCAATATCAGTAAGAATTTCGTTCTTACCAAAACTTTTCTTCAAATGATTCAAATGTAACATTTATAAATCTCCTGCATCCAATGTGTCATATCATTATATTACATATTTATTTGGTTTGTAAACCTTCAAAACCTTATTATATTGCATTTATTCAGCAACAATGATATAATCTTGAAATATTTTGCTAATAATATAAAAAAATGTAGAGGTGTACAGTATTGAAAGATTTTTTTTTAAAAGAAAAGGCTGGAGAATATGCTTTGCAGCATATATATTTATATACCTTCCATGGTTTTCAACTCTTGAAAAAGTAATTAACAGTGATTATCCCGGGCTTCATATCATCAATATTCCTTTTGATAATATGATACCTTTCTGTGAATACTTTATAATTCCATATGTATTATGGTTTTTATATGTGGTTGCAGCTTGCATATATATGTATTTTAAGGCAGATAATAAAGAATTCATACAGTTTGCGTTATCACTCATAATCGGTATGTCACTCTCTCTTACTATATGCATGATATATCCTAATGGTCTTACATTAAGACCTGATTATATCCCTGATAACTTCTGTGGAAAGATAATCAATGCACTATATACAATAGATACTTCAACAAATGTATTCCCAAGTATACATGTATACAACTCACTGGCAGTTAATTTTGCATTACTGCGTTGCAAAGCTTTAAAAGGACATATAATAACAAAGACATTATCTTCCATTCTTTGCATCCTTATATGTCTTGCAACCGTATTTTTAAAGCAGCATTCTGTAGTCGATGTAATCGGAGCAATAATTCTTTATATCGTTCTTTACATTTTCATATATGTTATTGACTACAGCTGTTTAAAGAAAGCTTAGTGGATTCTCTTTAAACATTTTGAAAGAAGTTCTATAAGAAGAACTACAACAAACAATACAATAAGAATTGAGCCAACGGCGTCCCATCTGTAATTGTTCATGTAGACAATCAGTGGGGTGCCGATTCCGCCTGCTCCAACAAGTCCTAATGTACTTGCCGACCGCACATTCACATCCAGTCTGTACATCACAGCATCCTTAAACTGGAACTTAAGCTCAGGCACCGCCACATGCCGTAATCTTGCTATAAATCCCGTTCCTGCACATTTGCACGCATTCCATGCCGCCATATTCCAGTTGTCTACTGCAACTGTGAATCTCTTTGTAAGAAGTCCGATACTGCACATCATCATTGTAAGCACTCCGGCAAAGCTGCCAGGTCCCGTAACCCTTATAAATATAAGCCCATACACATACACAGGTACAGTTCTTATTGCCATAACAACAAGCCTGCCAATAAAAGCCATAGGTGCTGGAATGAATTTTCTCGAATTAATCAATGTAAGTATTACTGCAAACACTGCTCCGGCACATGTTCCCGCAACTGCGATTGCAATAGTTTCAAGCATAAGATACATAACGCCACTCTTTCCGGTCATAAACATGTATTCCCAGTCCGGATGTGTAATTCCGTGCATAATCGCACCAACAACCTTAATGCCAAGCTTTGATGTTGATACATCTTTAACTGCACTGAGACTGTATACAAAAAGTGCCATGATACATACACTTATAATCACATTTGCAGTTGTATTTCTCTTAATACGTCCATCAAGATATGCTTTCAGGAATGTACTTATTCCCTCAATCACAAGCACTGCGACAAAAAGCATAACAAGAATCATTCCAACCCTGCTGTATTCACGCCAGCTTATCTTTTCATTAAGCAGTAGTCCTATTCCACCTGCACCTACATAGCCAAGTATTGCCGCATGTCTTATATTAGCTTCCAGTACATAAAGCGAATTGCTAAGATATCCCGGCAGCAGTTCAATAATAACTGTCCGTGAAAATGCTTTAAATTTTCCTGCTCCTATAGCTGTAACTGCTTCATATGGCTTTAGTGTCAGGCCTTCAATATCCTCACCACCAATTCTTGTCATTACAGCCCATGTCGATACAGCTATTGCAATAGTTCCTGCTGCCGCACCAAGCCCCCATATAAATGTTGCTACAAGTGCAAGTATAAGCACAGGTATTGTTCTTACACACTGTACAATAACTCTCACCACAATCCTTACATATAATTTCTTAATAAGATTGCCTGCATATAAAAATGCAGTAAAAAGTCCAAACACAGCACCTATAAATGTACCAGCAATTGACATCTGCACAGTCTTAATAAGTGGTTCAATAATCTTACCACAATATCCTGTATCCGGTGGGAACATTCTTTTTATGAATAATACAGCCTGACTGCCTCTCTTTATAATTACATTCATATCAAAGCCTGTTACAGCAAAACAGAATATTATTATAAAAAGCATTACCAGTGTAGTAATTCTTCTTATAGCCTTCATTCTATTCATACTTTTCATACGCACCACCATATATGAATTCAATATTCTCATCTGTTACCTCTGACGACTTTTTATCAAGTACAAGTCTGCCGTCAGCAATTCCTATAATTCTGTCCGATTTCTTCAATGCAAGCTCTACCGAATGACTGTTCATAATAACCGTTATATTGTACTGCCTGTTAAGCTGTACAAGAATATCAGTAATCTGTTCTGCACTATATGGGTCTAGAGAAGCAACCGGTTCATCCGCAAGAATAATATCAGGCTTCTGCATTAGTGCCCTTGCAATTGCAACTCTCTGTTTCTGTCCTCCCGAAAGTTTTCCCGCATATGAATACATTTTTTCAGATAATCCCACTGCTTCAAGCTGCTTTCTTGCATATTCCTTCTGTTCCTTAGTGAATATACCAAAAAGTGCCTGAAAAGCATTTCTATCTGCCAATGCCCCATTAAGCACATTGTCTAAGCAGGTAATTGTATCAACAAGGCAGAAATCCTGATATATAGTGCCTATTGTTTTCTGAATATCTCTTTTCTTTCTTCCCTTAAGCTTTGTAAAATCCTGGTTATTAATAATAATACGGCCTGCAGTTGGCTTAATCATCCCATTAAGCAAGCGAAAAAGAGTGGTCTTTCCAGCACCACTCTTTCCAATTACTGATATGAATTCGCCCTGTTCTACTGAAAAACTAATGTTATCAAGGGCTTTATCTCCACCTTTATATAATTTACTCACACTGTCTATCTGTAACATGTATATTGTCCTCCCAGACAGCTTAAAGGTGAATTATTTCTTTAACATATTCTGCGCCGCACGCTCTGCATCATAATCAGAGCTTTGGGCATACTGATATCCAATATGGCTTAATACATTCAAAACTTTAAGTCCGTCTTCACTTTTTCCTATATTAATACAAGCATCTGCAAATGCTTTCTTAAAGCCTTCTGACATAATATCTGAATTCTTACTAACACATATTGTATCATCCATTATCTGATCTGTCACTGCCAAAACTGCAGTCTGTTTATAACAATCATCTGTACCACCGAATTTGCTCATCCAGTTAGCTGCATATTTTGCTCTCATATGTGCAAATCCAACAATAACATCAACCTGTCCTGCTGCAAGTCTTGACATAGATGTTGTATATGAATCAGACTGTACGACATTGGCAAGGTCACTTATCTGCTTCCCATAATTATTGTAAAGCCACAGACTTGGGTATATATAACCTGATGCTGATGAAGCACCCATTACAGCCCATGTTGCACCATTCAAATCATCCCATGTAAGCTTCTGTCCTGCATTAACCTTGGCAGCAAGCTCCTGTCCCTTAGTACTTGGTCCTGCAAGAATTATTGAACGGTAATATGTTGTAAGATTATCTGTAAACGCTTCCTCCGTTCCGTCATTCCAGTCCTTGGCATTAAGAGAATCCTTGTTAATAGCTTTTCTCTGTGCAGTAAGCAGAACATCACAGTCATCATCATATGTAACATAAGTTCCGCCAGAAATAAATCCTGCATCTGCTGTTCCGGCACTTAAAGCTTCTCCTACTGCACTGTAAGAAGTTCCTACTGTAATCTCAACATTGCCTACATTATACCCCTGTGTAGCAAGTTCATCTTTAATCATGCCGCCAAGAGGCTCAAGTCCTGTAAGCAGCGTATCAGCATCCTGATACGGTGCAATCATTATTCTGAATGTATCAATATCCTTAGAATCTTCTTTAGTTGTATCTTTTCCACAGCCTGTCAGCCCTGCTGATAATCCCACACAAAATGTCGCTGTAAGTAACACAGCCATTCCTTTTTTCAAATATTTTGTTAATTTCATTATTTTGTCTCTCTTCCAATTTCCTTTAACATATTCTTATCGCTTCTAATTGTAGCACATGCAACAGTAGTAAGCATATTACCTGTAATAGTAGCAGACGCACCAGACTGAAATGCCTTGATTCCGTCTCCTGTAAGAAGTGCTCTTCCTGCACCAAGTCTTATATCAGCCTCCGGGTTAATATATCTAAAGAATGCTATTGTTCTTAATATCTCAGGCTCAGTAAGTCTTCTCTCATTCTCAAGAGGTGTACCCTTAATTGGCATAAGTGCATTAAGAGGAATAGAGTCAACTCCGACTTCCGCAAGACTTATTGCCATATCAAGTCTGTCTTCCCAGTCTTCGCCCATTCCTATTATACCACCTGAACATGCCCACATACCTTCTGCTTTTACAAGCTTTAAAGTTTCAATCTTCATATCGTATGTATGTGTAGTGCATATATTCGGGAAATTTCTTCTTGAAGTCTCAATATTATGGTGATAGCTTGTAACACCTGCCTCATGAAGTCTGTGAAGCTGCTCAGCATTAAGAAATCCCATAGATGCACACAGCTCAATATCACATTCTTTATTCATAGTCTCATAAGCATGAACAGCCTTTTCAAATTCCTCACCGGTAAGAGCTTTTCCAGCTGTAACAATCGAAAAACGGTCAACACCTTCTGACTCATTCAGCTTACACGCCTTTACAATATCCTCTTCTGGAAGAAAATCATATACCTCACAGTCAGTGTGATTGTGTGCAGACTGTGCACAGTACTTACAATCCTCTGGACATTTGCCGCTTCTTCCATTAATTATAGAACATAAGTCAACCTTATCTCCAACAAAATGTTTTCTTATCCTGTCTGCCCCTTCACAAAGTTCATCCAAATCGCAATTCAGAAAAAATGTCAAATCATCCTGTCTTTTAATTCTTCTTCCGTTAATAATCTCTTCTGCCAGTTCTAATGGTGTCATATATACATACCTCTTTTGAAAAATATTTATTAGATTATAGAACTGAAAAAGGCGAATGTCAACAAATTGTGCCTTGCAGTTGACATTCGCCATATGTAATTACCCGCTGGTATTCTTTATCTCTTACCTATATCTGCCATATCATGTATAACATCAGATATATTCTCTACAGTTGAGGTTATTCTGTTATTAAGATCTGTACAGCTCTTAGCAAGCTTTCCTACCTCTAATGCTACAACTGAAAAGCCTTTTCCCGCCTCACCGGCTCTTGCAGCCTCAATAGATGCATTAAGTGCAAGAATATTCTGCTTTCTCTGTATGCCATCAAGCTGCTTGGTATTCTCCTTGATATCTCTCACATACTCTTCACAGCTCTTAACACCACCTGTAAGCTTTGTAATCAATTGTCCATTGTACTTAGAATTATATTCTGAATTAATAAAATTATTAAGTACTGCTCCTAGCAGGTTAGCTGCCGCATTAATCTCTGCCTCTGTTCTTACTGTAACTTTTCCTAACGCCTCAATATACTCATCCTCATTAATACCCAGTTCTCTTGCAACACCTCTGAATTTCTCTTCATCCGGATGCTCAGGTAAAACCTGACCTCCGATTACAGAGCCAAGCACTGTACCATCGCTTAACTTAAGCGGAATACCAAAATCCACAAGTCCAGCATGACAATGATATACACCTTGTCCCTCAGCGTCACATTTCTCACATCTTCTGCATCCTTCCTTACTTCCTCTGGTAAGCTTTATACAGAAATCTGTAAAGTTGTAACATTCGGAAATATACTTTCCATCAGCTCCAACTGCAACCGTGGCTAATCCTGTTGCCACAGCCCAGTCAGACATAATTGATTCAAATTTCTCCATATCAGCAAAATCTTGAATCTTCATGCTTAAACCACCTCTTTTTCAATTGTCACATGTATTGATTGAGTAAATTTTAACAAATAAGACCTCTAAAGTCAATGAATATGAGTAATTATCAACATTTTTATGTACTGGCTCTGTATTAATGATGGAACAATCTCATTCCTGTAAAGCACATAGCCATTCCTCGCTTATTGGCTGTTTCTATAACCTGATTATCTCTTACAGAACCACCAGGCTGTGCTACATACTTAACACCAGACTTATAAGCTCTTTCTATATTATCTCCGAATGGGAGGAATGCATCTGAACCGATTGTTACATCAGTATTGCCTGCAAGCCATTCCTTCTTTTCCTCTGTTGTAAATACAGATGGTTTCTCTGTGAATACTCTCTCCCAGTCATTGAGAATATCTTCATACTCATCACCAATATAAAGGTCAATTGCATTGTCTCTGTCAGCACGGCCTACGCCTTCCTTAAATGGAAGATTAAGGACCTTTGGATTCTGGCGGAGATACCAGTTATCAGCCTTCTGACCTGCAAGTCTTGTACAATGGATTCTTGACTGCTGTCCTGCTCCGATACCGATTGCCTGTCCATTCTTTACATAGCATACAGAATTAGACTGTGTATACTTAAGTGTTATAAGTGCAATAATCATATCAATCTTAGCAGACTCTGGAATATCCTTATTCTCTGTTACAACATTTGATAAAAGTTCCTTATCAATAACAAACTCATTTCTTCCCTGTTCAAATGTTACACCAAACACCTGCTTTCTCTCGATTGGTTCAGGCTTATACTCAGGGTCAATCTTAATGATATTGTAGTTACCCTTCTTCTTAGCCTTTAATATCTCAAATGCCTCCGGCTCATAGCCAGGTGCAACAATACCATCTGAAACCTCATGCTGGATAAGCTTTGCTGTAGCAACATCACATACATCTGATAATGATATGAAATCACCGAAAGATGACATTCTGTCTGCACCTCTTGCTCTTGCATATGCACATGCGATTGGGCTTAATTCTCCGATTGCTTCGTCAACCCAGTAAATCTTCTTCTCAACATCTGTAAGAGGAAGTCCTACTGCAGCACCTGCTGGAGATACATGCTTGAAAGATGTAGCTGCTGGAAGTCCTGTAGCTTTCTTTAACTCCTTAACAAGCTGGTATCCGTTAAATGCATCAAGAAAATTAATATATCCTGGTCTGCCGTTAAGAATCTCTACAGGAAGGTCACTTCCGTCTTCCATAAATATTCTTGAAGGCTTCTGATTAGGGTTGCATCCGTATTTTAACTGAAATTCGTTCATATTCTTTCTCCTTAATTATTTTACATTCTTGTTAATAATTCTTGTTTCGTATTCACCTGTAGCAATATCAATATATCTTACAAAAAGTGAAACCTTATTATCTGCATTAAGATTATCCCAGATCATCTGTGTGAATTCTTCAATATCGCCAGATATCTTAACCCAAGTAGGTTCTCCCTCATAGCTTGGAAGTGGATTGCCATCACCCATATATGTATGGATATAATGCCCCTCTCCTGCAAATGCTGCATCATATGTATATGTGTGTCTTTCACATATGTCAGGATTACCATTATGGCTCTTTAATATAGACATTGCATATGAATATTCATTATTCTCAATATGAAGCACACTTGAAATTCTTGGTGTATAGTTAGGTGCATCATGCTCATATTTTCTTACTCTTAAAGATTCTTCAAATGTTTTTCCTTCTGAAAGACCATCATAAACCGTATCAGTCTGATCTCCATTAGTAACTATAGTATTATTGCCAAGTACTCTTACAGGGGCATAGATAATAAGCTCTGGTGCAACTAAAAGTGTTGATGGGTCAAAAGCTTCTGTTCTGATACCCTCTCCGTCCTGTACAAATACACGGTTACGGCTGCTCTCGCTTCTTCCCATAATAAAGTAAGCTGAAACTGCCTTCTTACCATCCTCTGACATACCGGCAACAATTCCTCTGCCCGGATAAGCACATCCTGATAATTCCTCTGAAAGGTTCTTAATTGTCATAACTGACCTCCTGTTAAATGTGATGACTGCGTTCGCTATTCTTTTTCATGAGCAGTGCTCGTAACTCAAATGCCAGAATTTCATTCTGGCATTGTCGCGGTGCTCCTCGAGAATCCATATAAGTTTCGCATTATGTGCAAGCACAACTGTGAAACTTCCATGTCTTCTCTCATCGTTACTCGCACAAAAAAGCCGACTATCTGGGAACGCAGCTTATAGCTTAACGTTGCCCAGGCGGTCGGCTTTTCTTAATATAAACTGTACTCCCTGTGGGTTATCCCACAATGCCTATAAGGTATCTTCCGCCAGTTGTACAGCACTTATTAATAACATACAACAAAATATGTTAAATTGCAACACCATTCTTCTTAAGAAGTTCTCTTGCTGATTCAACTGAATCAACACCTGTTGCATTCTTAATTGGTGCAAATTCCTTTTCTCTTACTACCTCGAATGGCAGACAGCTGTCAAGCTCATGAATCATATCAAGAACAAGACCCTCAAATTTATATCCGTTAGGCTTTTCAGGCTTAACAAGATTACCATTCGCATCAATATATGGAATCTTCTTCTCAACAATATGCAATGGAAGATTCTTTCCAACAATTCTTTCAAGATCAGAAACCCTGAACAGATAGTTAAGAATAACACCGAAATTATATGCTGGATCGCCCTTTGCATTCTTAGCATCCATCATCTCTTTAGTAAGTTCATAATACTCAACAATGGAAGGCTTTCCATCTTCAAGACACATAACGCCAACCTTCTCATCAGGAGCTGCCTTTCTTACAACCTTAGAACCAACTGCACAGTGCTTTTCAATTGTAGCACCGATAAATACAGGGTCTGCAATTCTCTGAAGAACATTGTCAACAGCAAATACATTAAGCCACTCAATTCCGTTATTCTCAAGAACCTCTGTTAATCCAGCCTTCTTTAAAGAGATATACCAGCCACCATTACCATTAGGTGATGTAGCCATTCTTCCCTTATCTTCAAGATATATCTTACCATCATAATCAGTGGCTGCTGCCATCTCCTGCTTGAAGAAATGTACATATTCACTCTTATATCCGAAGAAGTCCTTCTCTTCAAAGAAAGAAACTGTAGCATCATTATTCTTCTCACTAGTCATAACGAATAAATGTATATATGTTCCTGTCTCTTTAACAACATCCATAAGATTATTAATAAGGCACTCGAATATATAAAGTTCCCTGTTAACTCCCACGTTATACATTCCCTTAGGATTATCAGAACCAAGTCTTGTTCCCATTCCGCCTGCAAGAAGAATTGCTCCAACCTTGCCAGCCTTAATTGCCTCTACACCTGTATTCTTAAATGTATCATAGTCAGCTTCTATCTCATCAAGTTCCATTGCACCAAGAGGTGTAATTTCACCTTTCTTAACAAGCTCAGACTTATGTTCAATTGCCGATAAAACTTCCATATCAGTCTTATCGATCTGTTCAAGAAGTGCTGCCTTCTCATCATCTGATAATTCATCATAATATCTTAATATCTGTTCCTGACCGTACTTTGAAAGCTTAAGCTTTGCTTCTTCTAAATTCACTCTAATTCCCTCACTTATATAATAGCTTATTGTCTGACGACATCTTTATAATTCTAACACATTAATAGTTTCCAAGCAACTTAATAGATTCAGCTTCTTCTTCAATACCTCTTAATGCGTTCATAACTTTTGGATCATCAATGTTACCAGCAAAATCAACAAAGAACCGGAAATTCCATCTCTTTCCTTCAACATTCCCTTCAATAGGTCTTGATTCAATCTTATTCATATTAAGTCCATTATATATAATATGACTTAAAAGATTATATAGAGTGCCTGCTTCATTAGCTGTTTCAAACACAATACTCATCTTCTGTGCATTCTTAACAAACTTTCTTGTATTAGTAACAATAACAAATCTTGTTGTATTGCCTTCCTGGTCTGTAATTCCAGACTTTAAGATATCAAGGCCATAAAGCTCTGCTGCTTCCTTACTTGCAATAGCAACATGAGTCTTATTATGCTCCTGAAAAATCATCTTTGCCGCAAGTGCTGTATTAGCCTGACTGATTCTCTGCCAGTCCTTATGAGTATCTAAGAATCTGTCACACTGCATAAGTCCCTGTGGATGTGAATATACAGCAGTTACGTTTTCAAGGTCAGTTCCTGGAAGTCCTAGTAACAAATGTTCAATCTTAACATAAGTTTCTGCTATTATGTAATTATTATATTCCTGTAACAGATCATACACATCAGCAACAATTCCAGCATTGGAATTTTCTATAGGAAGTACAGCATAATCAGCCTTCCCCTGCTTAACTGCCTCCATGCACTCTCTCCATGTAGGAACATTGAAATTATCAACATCCTTGCCAAAGAAATTAATCATGGCAGCATATGAATATGCACCCGGTACACCCTGATATACAACCTTACAGTTCTTTTTATTAATCTCATCAATAGCCTCATATGGTTCTCTCAAAGTCTGCCCCATCTTTTCAAGAAGCATATACTGATTCTTTCTCGAGTTAGCCATAATCTGTGCAAACAGGTCATCAATAGCATGCACATTATCAGGATTCTTGACAAGCTTCTTTACAGATTCTAACTTAGCTTTCTCTCTTGCTGGATCAAGAACTTTCTTTCCTGTCTCAATCTTATATTCTGCAACCTCAGTTGTCAGTTTCATTCTCTCTTCAAACAGTTCTACAAGCTGACTGTCGATTTTATCAATATTATTTCGTATTTCATTAAGATCTAACATATACTTCTCCTCTTTAAAGCGATGTATTGTTCTTATTGTATCACATTTTTAATGATATGCAATAAAGGTACTTTATGTTATACTTAAGAAAATGTTCTTAAATAATGTTCATAAGGGAGTAGTGATAACATATGAAAAAAGCCATCACAATAAGTGTAATAACTATAATAGGATTATTACTCGCAGTATTAATATTTTTATCTATACGAAGCAGCCGAATCGTATACAACAACGATAATGCTATTGGCAATTCGGCAGGTAACCTCAATAACGGAGGTTTGTTCTGCGAATACAATAACAAAATATATTTTGCCAATCCATACGATTATAACAAATTATATGTAATGAATTCAGACTGCACTAATGCCATGAAATTAAATGATGACAGTGTTGCATCAATCAATGTCTGTGGCAGTTACATATATTATGTCAAGAATAATTTCAAGCAGGAAACCATCGGAACAATATTCAGGGGACAGCTATTCGGTGTTTACCGCTGTGACTTAAACGGCGAGTCATTGAAAGCATTATACGACAGTCTTTCCGGAACAATAGCCTTATCTGGTAACTCGTTATACTACCAGCATTATAGTGACACAACACCTCTGGCTTTCCATAAAGTAGACATTGCAGGAAAGAAAGACACCAAAATTTCTGACACACCTTACTCACCTGCGTGCATCCATAACGGAACAATATATTTTTCTGATCCTGCCGGAAAACATAACATATTAAGTTACGATACCAAAACTGATAAGACCTCTGTATTATATGATTGCAATTCATATCTTGCAGATGTTGAGAACGGCTATGCATATTATATTGACTTAAGTAAGAACTATTCACTTGTAAGACTTAATACATCTAACAAAACTCTTGAATTATTGTATGGAGAAAAAGGAAACAAAGTCGTTAATTATAATGTGTATGGAAACAAAATATTTTTCCAGGTAGAAAGCACAGATGGAATGACAGGCCTTTACAGGATGAATATTGATGGAACGCAGATTGAAACTATTGCTATAGGCAATATTACCAACATTCACTGCACATCAAAATACACATTTTTCCAGTATTATGAAGATCAGGGAGTCCTTTACAGAGTAAGCACAAGTGGTGCTGATACATCTGTTGAACAGATTACTATCAAATAACATTTTTATAAATATCATAAATAAAAGCCCCGCACTTTCAAATTAGTGCAGGGCATTTATTATATCTTACTCTTCAGTTTTCTCTTCTTCAATCTTAATTGAAAGCTCATCAAGCTGCTTAGCATCTACAACATCAGGTGCATTAGTAAGGAGACAAGATGCATCCTTTACCTTAGGGAAAGCTATAACATCCCTTATTGAATCTCTCTTAGCCATAAGCATTACAAGTCTGTCAAGACCATATGCAAGTCCTGCGTGTGGTGGTACACCATACTTGAATGCATCAAGAAGGAATCCAAACTTTTCATTAGCAACTTCATCTGTAAGTCCAAGTGCCTTGAACATTCTGCTCTGAACATCAGCCTGATGGATTCTTACTGAACCACCACCAATTTCTGTTCCGTTAAGAACAATATCATAAGCCTTGGCACGTACTGAACCTGGGTCTGACTCAAGCTTATCAAGATCCTCATCCATAGGCATAGTAAATGGATGATGCATAGCTACGAATCTCTCTTCTTCATCTGACCACTCAAACTGTGGGAATTCTGTTACCCAGAGGAACTTATAATCACTCTTGTCAAGAAGTCCCATCTGACCAGCAAGCTCAACTCTTAAAGCACCTAGTACATTCCATACAATCTTATTTCTGTCAGCAGCGAATAAAAGAAGATCCCCGGCTTCACCGTCCATAGCCTTAACAAGGGCATTCATCTGATCCTCTGTCATAAACTTTGCAAATGATGACTTATATGAACCATCTTCGTGAATTGCAATATAAGCAAGACCTTTTGCACCATATCCCTTAGCAAAATCAACAAGTGCATCAATCTTCTTACGAGGCATGCTTCCCTGTCCCTTTGCGTTGATTCCTCTTACAGAACCGCCATTCTCAAGTGCTCCCGTAAACACTCCAAAGCCACAATCCTTAACAATATCTGATACATTCTGTAATTCCATACCAAATCTTAAATCAGGCTTATCAGAACCAAATCTGTCCATAGCTTCCTGCCATGTCATTCTCTGGATTGGAAGTTTTACATCTACATCAAGAACTTCCTTAAAAAGGTATGCAAGAAGTCTTTCATTAACATCAATTACATCATCAACATCAACGAATGATAACTCCATATCAATCTGTGTGAATTCAGGCTGTCTGTCTGCTCTTAAATCTTCATCTCTGAAGCATCTTGCAATCTGCATATATCTGTCATAACCAGAGCACATAAGCATCTGCTTAAAGAGCTGTGGTGACTGTGGAAGTGCATAGAACTTGCCTGGATGAATACGGCTTGGTACAAGGTAATCTCTTGCTCCCTCTGGTGTAGACTTAGTAAGCATAGGTGTTTCAATCTCTAAAAAGCCTTCATTTGCAAGAAATGCTCTTGTAAGAGTTGCAACCTTGCTTCTCATAATAATATTAGACTGAATATCAGGTCTTCTAAGATCAAGACATCTGTATTTAAGTCTGATATCTTCCTTAGTCTGGATATTTTCCTCTATTGGGAATGGTGGTGTCTCTGACTCTGAAAGAATTCTTAATGTCTTAGCAGCAATCTCAATGTCACCTGTCTTTAAATTCTCATTAACAGCACCGCTTCTCTTAATAACTTCACCCTCAACAGCGATTACAAATTCATTACGAAGTGTATATGCCTTGTCGAAGCCTTCCTTGCCAATTATATTTTCATCAAAAAGAATCTGGAGAATTCCACTCCTGTCTCTTAAATCGACAAAAATAAGTGAACCAGGATTTCTTCTCTTGGCAACCCAACCCATTACAGTAACCTTCTTACCAATATCAGCCGATGAAACCTCTGTACATCTGTGCGATCTCTTTAAGCCAACCATTGACTCTGCCATCTTACTTTACCTCTTTCCTGTAATTAAATACTAATCTGCGAAGGATAGAATATCTTCAAGACTAAGACTATCTAAATCTATCTTACTATTTCTTATTATCTCAAATGTTTCTTCCTCGTGAATCATTCGCTGAAACTCAATAAATACTCTCATATCAAGATTCTTAATCTCTTCAATAAGAATATTCACAGCCGTATCAATGTCAAATGCTTTCCTATACGGCCGGTCAGATATCAGCGCAGCAAATTCATCTGTCACCTTAAGAATTCTTGCACCCAATGGAATATCTGTTCCTTTAAGATTATCAGGATAACCACTTCCATCGAAACACTCATGGTGATAGAGAACAACTTTCATTATATTATCTGAATAATCATAATTTTTCAATACATCAAAGCTGATTTTAGAGTGCATTCTCATATATTTCATCTCTTCGACTGATAATTCACCCGAATTTCTGCCATATAAGTATTCTGATAATTTAAGTTTCCCAATATCATGCATCATTCCGGCAATCTTGAGTTCATAGCATTCCCGTTCATCAAGCTCAAGTCTCTTAGCAAGCTCATATGTAAGGTTAGCAACAAGAATCCCATGTTCTATACCACTCTTATAATCATTAAAAATATATTGCAAATGTTCATTCTCATTAATGTCCGTACTATGTCCCATAAGTAATCTCCCTGCTGCCAGTATAATATTTATCAACAAATTCATTAGCAGGAAGTGGTCTGTCAAAATAAAATCCCTGTATAACATCACAACCATAAGAAACAACTGTATCGAGCTCCTCTTTAGTCTCAACTCCCTCAAATACAAGTTCATATTCTACCATCTTAAGCATCTCAATCAGTGACTTTATAACCTGTCTTCCTTTATTGTTCTTTAATGACCTGCTCGCAAATACTCTGTCAAATTTAATAATATCAGCAGGAATATTGGCAATCTGGTTAAGTGATGAATATCCCGAGCCAAAATCATCAACATTAATCTTAAATCCCTTTACCCTTAATGCATTAATAACATCAATCATAGCATCCAGTGCATCAATAAATGTCGTTTCAAGTATCTCAAGTTCAATAAGTGCTGAATCAATCTGATACTTATCCTGCAACTGAAGCATATATTTTAACAAATCTTCACTTGTAAATCTCTGCCTTGATATATTAACCGAGACAGGAACAGGCTTAATTCCCTTATCAATGCATTGTCTCTGGAAAGCAAAGGTTTTATCAAGCATAATATCATCAAGCTTTCCAATCATTCCTGTATGTTCAAGCACCGGAACAAATCTGGCTGGTGAAACAAGCTCACCTGCTCTTGTCTTCATTCTTACAAGTGCCTCTGCACCTGCAACACAATTATGCGATACTGATATCTTAGGCTGAAGGAAAATTTCTATTCTTTCTTCCTCACACGCTCTCACAAATTCATTAGACATATCCATATGTTCAAGATATTCATTGCAATTATCCGCTGAATATACACAACACGGAATATCAAATCTTCCTTTTGTTGATTTCTTTGCAAGATTAGCACGGTCAACTGCCATACGTACATCAAGTGACGGATCGTCATAAAAATACAATCCAACATAAACATGCTGATACACAAGCGGATATCTTTCTGACAATCCTTTCTCAAAAATGCGATTCTTTCTTGCAATATATCCCACCACATCTTCATTCGTCATATTATCAACTTTATAAGCACCCCTGAACTGGTCAAACCCGATTCCGTGTGAAGCAAGGCACAATGGTTCATTAATAAAATAAAAGTCTGCAATATCCTGCATAACCTTGTCGCCTTCATCCATGCCGTAAAAATCATTAATATACTTAAAATTACTTATATCCAGAGCTAATAGAACAACTCTGTGTTCATTAGTGTTCACAATCTCACGCACTTTATTGTTAAACACATCATGCCCTGCCATTCCAAGATAACAGCCTCCCATAACGATTCCACTCCTCATATACATCCGTACTTTCAATATAATAGAATTATATCACAATACCAATAGCAAATCCACCTGTTATTAATATATATAATTCAAATCACTTTAAAATCAATTATTAACGCCATGATGTGACATTGGTGTGGTTGATGTCATAGGTAAAAATGTATACCCTTCCGATAACCCCCACTGTATTATCTGCTCAACTGCATCAACACTGAAATTCTTTATATCATGCTGTAAAACTACTGATACATTATTACTTTTAATTCCTTCTATAACATTAGCCACAACCTGTGATGTGCTTGTTGTTCCACCTGCATCTCCACTAGAAACATTCCAGTCACAATATCTGAATCCTCGCTCCTCAACAGCACATACAAGCTGGCTCATTATGCCATAGCAGTACTTTTTACTTATTGTGTTACTAGAACCACCTGGAAATCTTACAAGATCTGCTGCTTTTCCAGTCTGTGCAGTTATAATACTATTCATCTCGTCAAAATCTGCAAAATATGTATCTACACTCTGATATATCTTTGCATAATCATGTGATGCTGAATGTATTGCAACAGTATGTCCCCGCTGTGCTTCTTGTGCAATAAGATTCTGATAATCCGGTTTTCCATTAGTAACAAAAAATGTTGCCTTAACATTATATCTGTCAAGAATATCAAGCAGCTTTTTTCTGTATATGGTCCGGGACCATCATCAAAAGTCAGATAAACAACCTTATCACCCGGATTAACTGCATCATCTGACATTGGTGCAACTACCTTCACAGTTCTTTGCACTTCAGATTCATTACCACAATTATCAGATACATTGTATGTTACTGTATATTTTCCTGCATTAGCTGTATCAACATTCCCAGATACTGATACCTTATCAGTTACATCTCCATCACATATATCCACAGCTGTATACCCCGGTTCATTATATGTATCTCCCATCCTGATATAATACACCTCACCGCCGGTAAGTGATATCTGTGGAGCTGTAGTATCTTCTACATGTATAACACGTTCTGTAAATGCTTCATTACCAGAAGAATCTTTAACTGAATATACAATTGTAGTATCACCTTTTGTATATGTATCAACCTCCGCAGAAGTCTCCACTTTATCTGTAATATCACCATCATAATTATCAACTGCAGAAAATCCTGCTTCTTCATAATTACTTCCGGCTTCTATGGTAATCTCTGTATCTCCTGAAAGACTAATAACAGGTGCCTGAGTATCCACAACTTTTACTGCTACTTTTCTAGAAATATGTTTCTTCTTTTTTGACGCAACAATCTTAATGTCATACTTTCCAAGCTTTGTGACATCAACATTTCCCTCAATCTCTATATCTGTCTTATTATCTTTCTTTCCAAGCACATTCTTCTTAATAGTTTCATTAATATCCGCTTCATCATCAGTACTTCCATACTCAACAACTAAAGTATCAGGGCATGACACCACAAGACTGTTCTCCTTAACAGACCTGATGATAAATATTATCACCAGCACCATAAGAACTGTAACAGAACCTGCCATTAAATATTTAACCCATCTATTATTCATAAAACATACCAACTTTCTCATTTGAACATAATATTGTATGGGTATTATACTTCTTTAATGCATAATAAGCCAGTAAAAACATTAAGAAAATCAAGCTATTTCGATAATTCTTCCAGTTCTCGCATTGGTTCTGTGTGAAATTGATATAACAGTCCTGTTCTTGCTTACCCTGTTTAATGCATCAAGCACATTTTTCTCAGTATCAGCATCAAGATTAGCTGTTATCTCATCTAGCAGAAGCAGTTCAGGCTTTGCTGCTGCAGCCCTTGCAATTGACAATAACTGCCACTGTCCCTGTGAGAAATCTTCTGGCTTGCATATAGTATCATATCCATTGTCAAGTTCCATAATTGCATCATGAATACCTGCTGCCTTAGCTGCTTCAATTACATCTTCATCAGTAATTGATACATAATAAAATGTTATCTGGTCTTTGACAGTTCCTGGAACCATATGAAAAGTCTGCTCAACATATCCATATATTCTCCTCTTTTCACTATCCGGAATAGCCGTAGCCTTCTGACCTGCAATTGATACGCTTCCTTTATCCGGCTCGTAAAGCCCAAGAAGGAGCTTGAATATTGTACTCTTTCCTGTACCTGTTCTTCCCGACAGAGTAACCTGCTCGCCCTCATTAACAGAAAAACTTAAGTTCTCCACAACATTTTTATCATCATATGCAAATGTTACATTATTGAAATCGACAATCACATCACTGTCAGCTTCCGTGGCTGTATTCTCTGCAATGTATGAATCCTTCTTAACTGATAATTCATCCATCTCGAAAAATTCATTTATTCTATGTACTCCGGCTATTGCTGACTGTATAGTCTGAATCTCCATACCAAGGCTCTCAACAGGAGCAAATATCTGTGAAATATAATTAATTACCGCAACTGCTGTACCTGCTGACATGCCAAAAAATGCAAGCACTGTCTGGTTACCTGATGCTGAAAAAAGCATTACCACAGCAACAACAATTGCATTGAGAGTAAGAATTACAGGTGAATATACTGCATCATAGAAATTAGTTTTCTCAACTGCTGCATAACTTTCACATATATATTCATCGTATCTTTCTGCCATATAATTTTCCTTGCCAAGTGTATGTATTGTTCTTATGTTGTGAAGAGTTTCCGGCACATGTCCTGATTCTCTTCCTACAGCTCTTCTGTTCTCAATCTGTGCTGCCAGCATATTCTTCTGTACAATTCTTGTGAATACGAACAGGAATGGAAGAATAACAAGAAGCACAATGGCAAGTCCCTTATTCTTAAACCATATAACAGCAACTATACTTATTATCTTACAGGCATCAGCAAACATACTGACAATTCCTGATGTAAACAGATTCTCAACTGTATCAGCATCACCAACAAATCTTGAAACAACAGTTCCAGGTTCCTGACTTGTAAGACCACTTGTTGTAAGACAGCTGTACTTATACATCAACGCACTTCTTAATGAGTGTGTAATCTTTTGTCCGAATACTGTAAGAAAAGTCTCTCTTGCGCTCTCCATTAGACCTGTTATAAGAAGAAATCCGAAATACATAATAATCATATAAAATGCCGGTATTGTATCTGATGTAATTGTATCAATAATCTTTGCAAGAATAAGTGGTGGAAACAGTGCCATTACAATTGCGCCAACAACAGTAATTACAATCCCTGCTGTAAGCAGCCACTTTTCTTTTATTGTGTTCAATATAACTCTGCCAACACTTTTATTCTTCATCAGATGCGCCTCCCTTCTGTTCATTATAAAGAACCGCATACTGTGGGCATTTATTCATAATCTCATCATGTGTACCGGCTATGGTTTTTCCGTTCTCTATCCATATAACCTTATCCATCTGTGGGAACAGATATAATCTGTGTGAAATAAGAATCACAATACAATCCTTGGTGTATTCTTTAAGATTAGCAAATATCTCTCTTTCAGTGTCCTTATCAAGTGCTGAAAATGGATCATCTAATATAATTAACGGCTTCTTATGGCAGAGTGTTCTGGCAAGTGCAAGTCTCTGTGCCTGTCCTCCTGACAGTCTCACACCTGTATTCCCAACATAAGTGTCCTGTCCGTTTTCCATATCATTTACTTCTTTGTCAAAGCACACTGCCTTAAGAAGCTTAGCCACATCCTCATCATCACCCATAAGAATATTGTTTCTAATTGTATCATTAAACAATTCCGGATCATGTCCCAGATATGCTGCAAGTCCTGCCTTTTTCGCATCATCAAGTTCTGAAAGTTCATTGCCTGCAATCTTAATGCTCCCCTTATATGGATATTCACATAAAAACACCTTTCCAAGAGTTGACTTGCCACATGCAACAGAACCCGTTACTCCGATTATGTCACCTTTTTCTGCTTCAAATGTTACATTTTCGAATATATCATGGCCTCCCGGATAAGCAAATGTAAGTCCTTTTACTTCAAGTGAGTCACACTTTACACTGTTATCCGCATCTTCATAATTTTCATGCTTCATAAGCGGTTTAATTCTCTTCCATGACACCTGTGCCTTATGTACTGCATTAAACAGCTTTGCTGCATGTGAGGACTTCTTAGAAAGCTTTGCAAAGCATGATACATATGTAGCCAAAATAGCAATATCCCATTCTTTCCAGCCTGTTCCCAGAACATTTCTGCTTCCAAAATATAATATAAATATAACTCCGGCAAGTGCTATAACCTTGTATATCGGAGGAAATGCTGTTCCCCATATATTAGCCCTTACTGCCGACTTTTCATAGGCTGTAAGATTATCTTCATACGCCTGTTTTCTTTCCTGCTCACAGCCATATACACGATATGTAACCGCATTTTCTGCTCTTTCAAGCGTTGCCGCACTAAGTCTTCCTGACTGTACCTTATATTCTGCGCCTGTCTTCTGTACAACAGCCTTCATCTTCTCTGCAATGATATAAGATATTGGCGGGAATATCATACATATAAGCCCAAGTCTCCAGTCATAGAAAAGAAGCATTCCTGCATATGCTGCAAGTGCAACACCCGTATCAAATATCTCAGTCGTGAACTTTCTCATCCCTTCAGCACAATCATCAACATCCAGGATAGCCTTGGTAAGAATATCTCCCGCTCCTTCTTCCTGTAACTGTGGTCTGCTCTTATGTACAAGGCTGTTATACAAAACCTCTTTCATGTTCTTATTAACATTATTAGCGAATCTTCTTACATAGAATCTTTTTATATACCTTGATATCTGCACTACTGCAATTGCAATCACATAACATATTACAAGAATAAGCATATCTGTAAATGTTGATTTTCCACCAAGTATATTAACAAGACAGCCTGTCATTCTTCCTTCAAACCACGGACCTGCAAGAAGTCCGAGATTGTATATAAGACCAGATATCGTTATTATCAGAAGTATATTCCACTGGGATTTAAAATAATATGACACCCTGTCGGTCATGATATTATTCCTTCCTGTGTTACTCATCTTCATCATCCTCTGTTTATCTTCGTTATCTTTCTTTTAAAGTCAATTACATTAACACATTATTGTGACAGTCCGTTACTAATATATATATTTTTTACATTTTCAAGTGCTTCCTTAAACAGCACATTATTAAACTGTGCATTATCTATATCTTTAACCACCTGTTCTGCTTTCTCATTTTCTCCATTATTCACATACACCCTGTAATCAACAGCTTTTTTATATGCAATGGCAAATGTATAGTAGTCCTGCGTATCTTTATCAATATCTTTGCCTATGCCTGTGTTATATTCTGTCTTTTCAAGAAGCCCTTCATAATTATTTTCTATAAAATCATTATAAAGACTGTCTTCTTCATAGCCCGACATTCTTCCTTTACTCCTGAATACATCACCTGATATATCTGAAACACATGGGATTATAATAATAATCATAATTGCACACAGTACATAAGCCAGAAGTGATATATTAAATTTCTTCTTTTTTCTCATTCAAAGCTCCTCCTTGTAATGAGTGTAAGTATATCTGCCTGTGACATATCAGGAAGTCCGGCTATGTCCTCATCTGTCAGATTGCAGTATGCCTTTAACAGTTCATGTGATTTTTCATATATATCATTTATATACTTAATACTTTCTTTCGATACACTATGATACGATAAATTTAAACGTCTGCTGACAATATCTTCCATATCGGCAACAGCCCTTGAAATCGTATTCATATATTCGTCGCCATAATATGATGAATTATTCCTTTCCATCATACTTATTATACCTTTTCTTATATACACATAATCACCTGCGACATTGTAAAAATCATTCCATGCATATTTATCATCATTATCCTTTATTGAACAATCTCCCACATAATCCATACTATACAGAGTTGCATAGTCTCCTGCTTCTAACAGAAGCTTTAGTTTTGTCTGGATTTCATCACTATGGGACGAATAATATTTCTGCTGATTTTTTTTTTTTGCTATATCATATCCAATCATTGAATTTTTACCAATAATAGCCAGTGTAAGTGCAGTCATTGTTATAACAAGAGCTGTTATTGGTGCAATATATTTCACAAACCATCTGCTGTTACCAATTACTTTGGAACGCGTACTGTTAAATTTCTTATTGTACTGCTCCATGTCATCAATATGCTTCTTAAATTCCACATTTGGTGAGCCGCAATTAGGACAGAACTTCTGATTCATCTGTATAGGTGCGCCGCAATTATTACATTTCATCAGTTGTTCCCTCCCTCATTATATTTTTTATAAAATGACTCTTCGTAGCTCTTTCCAAGCTTGTAATCATAATAGCCATTCTGATACAATTCATTAAGCATATCATTAATTTCTTTGTCCGTCGCCTTTGCAACATTCTTAAGATAATTCTGTGCTTCTGCAACCCAGCCGTCCACAGTTTCTTTTTCTTCTGCCGTACAGCCCTCATACCTACGGTAATTATATCCGTTTTTATTATTAATGAAATATATCATGTCAAGTGACTCTTCAAAGCCTGTTCCAAACTTATAATCACTCAGTTTTTCGCCTTTATGAACCATAATGTAGATATCTGCCACCCTTTTATAATAATAATCATAAATATTAATAAAATTGTAATGACTCCACTTTTCCAAAACACTTGAACTGCCCTTATAACTATCTGTCAGTTCTGAAATGCCTGCATAGTCCCGCTTTTCATATAATGAATTAAGTTCACCTATATTATTATTGTACCAATCTAATGACTGGTGTATCTCTTTCCTGTTGTGTGAAGAATTATACATGCTCTTATATGAACCATATCCAAACATACTTCCGGCAAGAACTGCTGCCGCTATTGCCGCACATACTATACCTACACTTTTCATTGTACTTTTTATGATGTATTTTCTGGTATTCTTATCCAGCTTCTCCATTCCTTCATTCAGATTGTACAGGTCTTTCATGTACTTCTGTTCAGAATTCTCATACTGCATAGCACCACAATATGGGCATGCAGTCTCGTTATCTCCTATATCTGCTCCACAATTACTACATATCATAGCTATCCCCTTTTATCAGTTATTGTATTATGCAGAGACTCCTTTATCCTGCATAATCATCTTTTTATAATACTGTGCAATTGTACCAACTACAACATCCATCTGTAAGGGTTTTGACAGATGAGCATTCATTCCGGCTTCAACACATTTTCTGGCATCCTCCTCAAATGCATTGGCTGTCATTGCAATTATCGGAATCTCCACAGCATCAGGTCTTTCCATATCTCTTATAGCTTTTGTTGCGGCAATTCCGTCAAGCTTTGGCATCATAATATCCATAAGAATCAGATCATATGTATGTGGTGCACACCTTGTAAATTCCCTGACAGCCTGCTCACCATCACTGACAACAGTAACATTAGCGCCTTCATCCACCAGAAGAGTCTGTGCAATCTCAGCATTAAGTTCATTATCCTCTGCTAGCAGAATCTTAATTCCCGAAATATCATTACTGCTCTTTTCCTTATCGACCTTCGTTTCTTCAACTTTGCTTGCAATCTCGAAAGGAATTCTGATTACAAATGTTGAGCCTTCCCCTTCCTTGCTTGTGACACTAATTGTTCCATTCATTTTGTCAACCAGACTCTTAACAATAGCCATACCAAGTCCTGTTCCCTGATAAACACTTCTGGCATCTGTCTTTTCCTGTACAAATGGTTCAAATATATGTTCAAGAAATTCTTCACTCATGCCAATTCCCGTATCAGTAACAGTCCATTCATATGTAACAATTCCATCCTGTGTTCCAATACATTTAAAATATGTTGAAACCATTCCTCCTGCTTTATTATATTTGATGCAGTTAGCGTATATATTTAGAAATAACTGGCGTAAATGCAGAGGACTTCCGTATACATATGGATACATAACTTTTCCTGCCACCTTGTCATACTTAAGATTGACACCTGAATCTGAGGCACGCTGTTCAACTATAGTAATAATATCCTTTGCAAGCTTGTTAAGATCCACAATCTCTCTTGAAAGCTCAATCTGGCCATCCTCTAACTTACTCATCTGGAGAATGTCATTAATAAGTGATAAAAGATGATTAGCAGCTATTGACATTTTCTTTCTGTTAGTATTAATCATATCTGTATCTTCTTTATGGCTCTCATCAATTCTTAACAATCCGATTATGCCATTAAGCGGCGTCCTTATATCATGTGTCATTCTTGATAAGAAATCAGTCTTGGCAGCATTAGCCTTTTCCTCTCGGCGTACTGCCTCCTGTAGCTGTTCATTTTTTTCCTGCAGTGTCTTTGCATACTGCTGCTGCATTTCATACTGTTCACGCTCATATCCCTGAACCGTTTTCCAGCGCATCATATTAAGTACAAGTACAGCAAACATATAGGCAACAAATGTATACTGCATATTTCTTGGTGTTGTCTTAAAAACATTTCTTTCCGGCATATAAACATACACATAATAATCTCTCCCACGTTCCATAAGACCATAATTATGTGAACCCCACCTTCTGTTACTATCAGCATGTACTATTTTGCCACTTGCACCAGTCTCCTTTATCTTCTTAATAACATTATATTTATCAATATCTTCACCAACCATACTGTCATCATTAGACGCTATTATCTGATTTCCCTTTGTAACAACAATCTTTCCATCTTCCCTGTCATCATAACCTGATAATATATGTGTAAATGAAAGATTGTAATTATTAACATACTCTGCCGGTGTGTGGTAATAAACAACAACTATCCCACTTGAATCCGCCATACCACATGCTGCAAGGTCAACATATGAACCATCTTCACAGTCAATTCTTATTGCGTATGTTTTTTCAGTATTATCAACAACATCAATAAGTGAAGTACTGTCAAGATATTCGTTAAGCTCATCTGCACCATATTCATCTGTATATTCCTGTGCTATAAGATTACCTTTTGAATCCATGATTATAACTGCCGTCAGATAACATTCCTGCATATTCTTTTTGATAAATTCTTCTGTAAATATATCTTTATCTGAAAGGCTGCGCTCATATGTGATATTATGTTTTATCTGCTGCGCACTTTCAATTACCCTGAGCAGGCTCTTGGTTTCTGACGCAAGATTAAGTCTTGTAAAGCTGTTGCACTGTTCATTAATATAATGCGCAGTATCTGAAAGTGTTTCCTGTGTAGTTTTTATATCAACATTTACAGCAATAAAAAACACAATCATCATTATAAACAGGCCTGCTATAATCTCAATCGGCCATATTCTTTTTCTTTTCTTTCTGGTAATGGTATTATTTTCCATAACTGTCCACCTCCAGATATTTATCAGCATCAGGAATATATCTGCTGATTATCTTCTTCTCTGTACCATCATTTCTCATCTGGTTAAGAATTTCTGTAAGCTGCTTCTCTATCCCACGGTCATCATTTTTGTCAAATGCTACTCCCAGTCCTACTGTCTCTAATGGTTCGTCAAGAATCCTGAACTTAATATTATAATCTTCCATGTACTGGCGTATTGCAGTTTCATGAGCTGCCAGAGCATCTGCATAGCCTTTGCTTAAAAAAGGATATATAAGTTCTCTCTTCTGCAAAGCTATTAATGACCTTATAGCCGGGATACGCTCATCAGTCTTGCTAAGAAATATCTTCTCAGGTCTTGTTGTAGTCTGTACTGCAATCGTCTTTCCTTCCAGATCCTCAAGAGAATATATATCACTTTCCATATTCACAGCAACAACCTGACGGCTGGTCATATAAGGTCCTGCCCATCTGTATTCATTCTCCCTGCCATCCATGCTAAAGCTTCCCCATGCACAATCAATTGTTCTGTCAGCAAGAAGATTCTTCTTATCCTCCCAGTCAATATATATGAATCTGGCCTTATAGCCCATTCTTTTAAATGCTTCCGTAGCAAGCTCAACATCAATTCCAGTAGCATTGCCATCTGTATCAACATAATTATATGGCGGATAGTTGTCACTTCCTATGACTATTTCCGGCAATCCAGCCTCATTATTGTGACTGTCTGACCATTCTTTTTTCCCACAGCCATAAAAAGAAGCTGCATATATGCTTAGCATACATATTATAATCAAAAAGCTTTTAATCCTACGCACTTACTTTCCATCTCCTACATATTTATAAAATATGTTCTATTATAATACAAAAAGCTGCTGATTACTAATCAGACTGACAGTTTTCGTTCGACATAATTCGACAATTTTTTTATAGTCAGTTTTCATCTGACCATATTCCTGATTTATTCTGACCTTATTCTGGCATGTGACATTTTTATTAAATTGGATATTTCTTTATGACCAGTTGTGCAATATTATATGTAAAAATCAATTCATAAAATTCATTTTCAAGGAGGTCAGTTATGACAACAAATTCACAATATGAATTAAACAAAGGACTTGCACAGATGTTAAAGGGTGGCGTAATCATGGATGTTACTACTCCTGAGCAGGCTAAGATTGCAGAGGCTGCTGGTGCATGTGCTGTTATGGCACTTGAGAGAATCCCTGCCGATATCAGGGCTGCAGGTGGTGTTTCGCGTATGAGCGACCCTAAGATGATTAAAGGTATTCAGGATGCAGTAAGTATTCCTGTTATGGCAAAATGCCGTATTGGTCATTTCGTTGAAGCACAGATTTTACAGGCAGTTGAGATCGACTATATTGATGAATCTGAAGTATTATCTCCTGCTGATGATATATATCATATTGATAAAACCCAGTTCAAAGTTCCTTTCGTATGTGGAGCAAGAGATTTAGGTGAAGCATTAAGAAGAATCAATGAAGGTGCATCTATGATAAGAACTAAAGGTGAACCTGGTACGGGGGATGTTGTTCAGGCTGTACGACACATGAGAAAGATGAATTCTGAAATCAGAAAAATAACATCTATGCAAAAGGACGAGCTTTTCGAGGAAGCTAAACAGTTACAGGTTCCATATGACCTTGTCCTCTATGTACATGATAATGGAAAGCTTCCTGTAGTAAACTTTGCTGCCGGTGGTGTTGCTACTCCTGCAGATGCCGCTCTTATGATGCAGTTAGGTGCTGAAGGTGTATTTGTAGGTTCTGGTATATTCAAGTCTGGAAATCCTGCTAAGAGAGCTTCTGCCATAGTTCAGGCTGTCACTAACTACACAGATGCTGCACTTATTGCTAAATTATCAGAAGATTTGGGCGAAGCCATGGTTGGTATTAATCCTAGCGAAATACAGATAATCATGGAAGAAAGAGGCAGATAATATGAAAATAGGCGTACTTGCTGTGCAGGGTGCATTCATTGAGCACGAACATATTATTGAAAAAATCGGACATGAAGTAGTTGAAATACGTCAAAGAAAAGACCTTGATGGCATTGACGGAATTATCCTTCCGGGCGGTGAAAGCACTGTTCAGGGACAGCTTCTAAGAAAGCTGGATATGCTTGCTACTATTAAGTCTTTAATAGCAGATGGTCTTCCAACACTTGCAACCTGTGCCGGTCTGATTCTTTTAGCCGGACACATTGACAATGACGACAGTGTACATATTGGAACTCTGCCTGTCACTGTAAAAAGAAATGCATATGGAAGACAGTTAGGCAGCTTTGTAAGAACTGCTCCTATGAAGGGCTTTGATGAATTTCCAATGATATTTATCCGTGCGCCATACATTTCATCAATTAAGGATAACGTTGATGTTCTTGCAGCTGTTAATGACAGAATTGTTGCTGTTCAATATAATAACCAGATTGGTCTTGCATTTCACCCTGAACTTTCAGGTGACACTAGAATTCATGAGTATTTTATATCACTCTGTGAAAAATAATCTGAATCATAATATTTAATTGACACATTTACACATATATATTAGTATAATATCAATAAGAGGGAGTAGTTAGCATCGTATCCGGTGCAATAGTAATCGTCATCACGCTGAACAGCCGGTTATTATTACAATTAACGAGACTTTTATCAATTCATTTTTGATGCGATAAAGGTCTCTTTTTATATTATTCCATTCCTTTATCGCAAGAAAGGAGCTTATTATGGAATATTTGTTGCTACTCATCGGTTTCGTGCTATTAATAAAAGGCGCGGATTTCTTCGTGGAGGGAAGTTCTTCCCTTGCCAAAATCCTTAAAGTACCAAGCGTTATCATCGGACTTACCATTGTTGCAATGGGGACCAGTGCCCCTGAAGCATCTGTTAGTATTAACGCTGCCCTTTCTGGCAGTAATGACATTGCAATCAGCAATGTTGTTGGTTCTAACATATTTAATGGTCTTGTCGTTGTAGGTATCTGTGCATTTATCGCAGGATTTTCTACTAACCGTGACATTCTCAAGCGTGATATGCCTGTTAATATCATAATAACTGCTATTCTTTGCTTTATGTTTATTGATGGCAGACTTTCAAGAATTGAAGGCATTATTCTCCTTGCCGGAATGGCAGCTTACATCACATGCATGATAATATCAGCACTTAAAAACAGGGAAGAAGCTGAGGATTGTAAAATAATGCCTCTGCCTAAGAGTCTTCTTTATATTGCCGGTGGTCTTATAGCAGTAATATTCGGTGGTAATCTTGTTGTAGATAAAGCCTGTATCATAGCTGCCAACTTTGGTGTAAGCCAGAATTTCATAGGTCTTACAATAGTCGCAATCGGAACATCCCTGCCTGAGCTTGTAACTTCTATAGTTGCCACAAGGAAAGGTGACAGCGGACTCGCACTTGGCAATGCAATCGGCTCTAACATATTTAATATATTATTTATCTTAGGAATGTCTGCTGCGATACAGCCTCTTCACGTTCTTTCTGAATCACTTATTGACTGTATCATACTTCTTGCCAGTGGAATTGTATTATTTCTCTTCGCATTTACCAAGAAGACAATGAGCAGATTGGAAGGTGCTGCATGTATCCTTTTGTATGTGGGATATACGGCTTATCTTTTCATAAGGTAAGGTTTTTTCTTGTAAATAATAGCAGCCAGTGAGTATGTAAATGCATGCTCACTGGCTGTTTTAAATATTATGTTCTTTTCTTCTTTTTAACAATCAGCCACACAACCATTAACATAACTCCCACCATTGCAAACTTTTTTCTTATATACAATGTCTGAGCAGAACTTGTCAGCCTGTCGTTCCTATAAATCTATCATCAATACGACTACCTATAGGTATCACGTCAAATCCTGCCTTATACAAACAGTTTATTGATGACCAGCGGTTTATCTCAGACAGACAGCTTAATGATGACCGGCAGTTTATCAACCATGAAGTCCAGCTGACTGACGAATCATATCCTCAACAACAATATCGTATATCTCCCCGATAGTACTGCAATACTCAAGTACCTTCCAAGGCTCATTAGTATGGAAATGAATCTTGATAAGATCCTCATCGCCTGCTGCAATCAGGCAGTTTCCTTCAAAATGTTCTGTAATATAATCAGCAATAACATCCTCATCTAAATCTTCATCTCTTCTGTCAATAAGAAGCTGTGTATCATAACGATATGCAAACTGATCATCTTCAACATCTACGCTATGTATATCTGACATAAAACAATCCTCCATAATCTGTCTTTATGTGTGGTCAGCCGCATGTTCTGTCCGACTAACCCAGCACATTATCTCACATATCAGCCATAACTTCAAGTATCAGAATATTCTTCTGATAAAATTATATAAACCATTATTCCGCAGACACTTACCTCATGTGCTCCCGGTCTTATATAAAAAATGTGGTTAATTTCATGACTTGTCATATAATCCGAATAGTTAATAGCAGATTCCTTGCAGTAAGGATCACTGTCGCCAGTTACAATAAGAGTAACCAAAGGCTGCTGCCCTCCATCCTTAACAAGTTCAGGCAGAAGAAATCCTCTGTTTCCATAAACTCTTTCTCCACTTCCTGTATCAACCACTCCTCCTACCGGGGCAAATGCACCTACATATCCAAACACATCAGGATGTGCAAAACACAGGAAAAGCGATTCTCTTCCGCCAAGTGAATATCCTGCTATTGCAGTATTCTCCCTTCCCGTTCTGGTAGAATAATGCTCGTTAATATATGGAATCAATGCATTAATAACATCATACTCACACGCATCATATTTTGCTGTAAGTTCAGAGAAATCATAGTCTGACTCCTGACCACCATCAGCATCTGTGAATACAGTAAAGCTCACCATAATCACAGGATTCCTGTTATAATCATCAACTGCATTCTGTGCAACATACAAAGCCCCAATTCTGTTATATTCAGAATAACTTCCGCTCATTCCATGCAAAAGATACACAACCGGATAACGCTGTGACTCATCATAATCTCTCGGAAGATATACACAAGCCTTGCGTTCAATTCTGGTTGTCGGTGAATAATAGCTTATCTCATCAACATTTCCATATGTTACACCCACTCTTTCATCATTATAATCATCTGGTGTGTCATACTCTGTCGTCACTTCATTATACACCGTTCTGCTCTTACATCCCGACAATCCTGTCACTGTAAATGCTGTCACCAGTGCCATTAACACAGCTGCCATCTTGTATATATTTCTTGAAATCATAATCCGGTACCTCTTACAAACCTTCTTACAATCTCTAATCCACCAACCGGTGCACAAAACTTCTGATTATGCTTTCTGCACTCATCATAGACATATTCAAGGTTGAACCACTCAACGCCGTCCAATTCTTCCTTCTGCAATGTAAGTTCATCTATATTGACTGGCTTTGTGTATACATAGACAAATGCAATCTCACTATCCTTAAACATCTTGCCATAAAATTCTTTTTCATATTGGATTACAAATGTATCAACAAACTGCAAATCATCAACAGAAGCCTTAATTCCAAGTTCCTCATGCAGTTCTCTTATAGCAGATTCCTCCGGTTCGTCACCAGCCTGAATATGTCCCGCCGAAGAAGTATCATATCTTCCAGGAAATGAGTCCTTATTCATAGCCCTTTTCTGCAACAGTACCTCTGCTCCCTCATCAGACTTTCTTACAATCCACACATGCGCCGTTCTATGCCTGATTCCCTCACTATGTGCAGTCTTTCGCTCAACAGTCTCACCTGTCGGCTTTCCATTCTCATCAACGATATCAAGTAATTCCATGTTAAATCTGTACTCCATAATAATAAAAAAGCCACCAGCTATCGCGAGTTCTACGGGAAAAATAAAGTGATTGAACCTAGACTCCGATAGTACCGCTTTCGCAGCACCCCTCCCAGGACTGGTGGCTTACATATTATATTACTATGTGATTGAAAATTCCATAGGGATAATATCACATTTTAAAAAGTCGCACTAAGCAGGAAGAACAATACATATATTGCAAATGTTTCTCCAACTGTATATAATGCGGTCTTTACCCATACATTAGGCTTCTCCACATGCTGTACAGTTCCAACATTTGCAGTAATCTTTTTCTGATGTTCCTTAATAATCATGATTCCCACAACCGCACCTATAACGCAAGCAATTATGTACAAATAATATGAAAACATCGGTTTTGCCTGAACATAGCCACCATATTCGTCATTCATTGTATTAGTAATAACAAAATACAGACTTATCAACGCAAGTGCAGATGAGCCAAATGCAGCAACTGCCTCCTTTCCCCAACCTTTTCCTTCATTCTTTACCATGCATATGCAAAATGCTGAAATAGGTGCAAGCAGGAATACAATCATTCCTACAGTGCCATTTTCTTCTTCATCTGAGTCATAATAATCATAATAGCTGTCCTGGGTTGTATCTTCCGTTTCAAATGTTAAATCAGCCATACTTACATTTCCAACATTAACCCCTGCACATGAAACTGTGAACATTGGGAAAAAGAAGCATGCCGCAGCCACTATTGCAGCAATCTTCATTATAAGTCTGCCCTTAATCTTATGACCTGCAATATTAATTGATACATCTTCTTCTACTGGCTGTCCGGCTGCTGCCTGAACCGGCTGCTGTGGCATAACGTATTCATAATTATATTTCTGTCCACCTGCATTGGCATAACTGTTATCTGGCCTATTTCTTTTAAATAATACCAGTTAGGTCAGACACTTATTGTCATATTGTTTTATTTTATAAAAAATCAGGCTTTGGATTTCTCCGCCGCCTGATTACAACTCTATTAATTCAATTCAATTTTATCGCTAAACCCACTAATCAGCCTTTTTCTCTTGCCACCTCAAACTCCTGCTTTATCTGCGCAAGAAGCTCAGGATTAACAAGAACATCGCATATTGAATCAGCCATTATCTTTGCTGCGTATACTATAGCATTATGCGCGGCATCACTCTTTCCTGCCTTAATGTAGGCTTCTGAATGTGGCTGTGCATCCTTGTCTGTGAATGCAATTCTTATACATGAGCCTGGAACTTCATATAACACATTGCCGAAATCTGTTGAGCCAGTCCTTTCGCGTGGTGGCGCAATCGATGGGGCATTCTCATATGCTGCATTTGCCATAAGCAGATCATTGACCTTATGGCACACAACCTTGCTCTTGAATGGAAGGTCTCTCTGAACCTCATATGTTGTTCCAGTCATAAGAGCAGCACCTTTTAAAATGTTGTAGAATCTCTCTACAACTTCATCAAGGTATTTCGTGCTGTATGAACGGAGTGTATATTCTGCAACAGTAAGGTCCGGAACTACATTTGGAGGGCCACCGGCATTACGGATTGTGTAGTGCATTCTTGTGTCGTCTTTAACATGCTCTCTTAACATCTCAATTGCATGGAATGATAATAACGCTGCATCAAGTGCGCTGCGTCCTTCTTCAGGACTTATTGCAGCATGGCTTTTTACTCCGTGGAATGTTACCACGAAATTCTCGAGTGCCATACATTTTTCATCTACTGATGTATTAGGCGAACCATGCGACATAAATGCAAGATCAAGCTCTTTCATATAACCTTTATCGAGCATAATTATCTTACCGCCAAGAGTTTCCTCTGCCGGAGTTCCATACACAACAAGCCTGCATGGATAATCCTGAAGGCAGTTCTTTACTGCGATTGCTGCCCCTATTCCGGCAGGTCCCTGAAGATGATGTCCACACGCATGTCCGATTTTTTCAAGAGCGTCATATTCAACAAGAATTCCAATCACCGGCCCATCACTTCCATTATCCCATGTTGCCCTGAATGCTGTTTCAAGTCCTGTTCCACGCTCTACCACAAATCCTTCTTTTTCAAGATAACTGCACAATATATCAGATGTCTTGTACTCTTCCCCGCTTATCTCCGCAAAGTCGAATATCTCATCTGCCATCTGGCATAAATCTTCTTTATAGCTGTCAATAACCGCCCCAAGCTGCTTCTTAATATCGTCTGACATAATATCTGCTCCTAATCAATTCTAATATCCAATCATTAATGCACCAAGCATAAACAGGCATCCAAGTGCTGTCCATATAAGGAACAGTGGCATCATGAACTTAAGCCATTTACTGTATGGAATCTTTGATACAGCAAGATATCCCATAAGTGATGATGACATTGGAAGTACTGAGTTAGAGAATCCGTCTCCTAACTGGAACGCAAGCACTGATGTCTGTCTTGATATTCCTACAAGGTCTGAAACCGGCACCATAAGTGGCATTGTAACTGCTGCCTGACCTGTTTCTGACACGATTACGCAGTTAATAAGTGACTGACATAAGAACATACCAACAGCCTTAATTGAATCTGGCATAACATTTACAATATTAACAATTCCGTACACGATAGTATCAAGAATATTGGCATCACTTAATATTACCTCAACTGTACGGGCAATTCCGATTATAAGACATCCTACAATAATGCCTTTAGCACCTTCTCCGAATTCCCTTGCAATTCTGCTAGGACCGTAACCGCTGATAAATCCGCATATTACACCCATAAATATGAACAGGCCTGACATTTCTTCAAAGTACCAGCCCTTCTTTGAAAGGCCATATATAAGTATTCCAAAGCCAAGTGCCATAACAATAAGAACTGCAATCTGTCTTACCGTAATTGTGTCTGTTGCATTGTCAAATGTGTACTCCTGGTCTTCAGGAATTCCATATATTACGCTTTTTTCAGGATGTGCTGCAACCTTTCTTGCATAGCAGATTATGTATGCACTTGTAGCAGCAAGAAGCACAACAAGAATAAATACTCTGTAAGCCATCCCGGAGAACAACTGTAATTCTGCTATATCCTGCGCAACTCCTACATTGAACGGATTAAGTAATCCGGCTGTGAATCCAACCGCTGCACCGAGTGCAATCATCGCTGTTCCTGTAACCTTATCAAGGCCTAAGAATAACGCAAGTGTTATTCCGATAGGAACGAATATCATAACCTCTGATGACATTCCCATTGTGAATCCGAATATAGAAAACAATGTTAAAAATACAGGAATTACAACATATTTGTGCTTAGAAAATGTCTTAGATAACTTCTTGCATAACGCTGTAAGTGCACCTGTTGATGTAATTACCTGAAAAGCTCCGCCGATTATCAGCATAAATGTGATTGTTGATGCTGATTTCACAATTCCGGTATAGATTGCTGAAGGAATCTTTAACGGATTAAGCGGACTTGATGCTATTCTGTGATAACTTCCAGCTTCAACTAAAGTCTTGCCTGTTGCTGCATCTTTAAATCTTGTAAATTCACCTGCCGGCACAATATATGTTGCCGCTGCAGCAATAAGAATAATTACCACAAGTATTACAAATGTATGTGGCGTTTTCCATTTTTTCTTTGCTTTTGTTTCCATGAAATTTTCTCCCATAACAAATTTATATTTTTATACATTTTAATATAAATCATACTAAAAATAAAATTGTATGTTTTTATCGAAAGTATAAATCTAATTTATAGTTTCGATTGATTGATACATTTTAATTATGTATAATTATTACATTATTATTGAAACATGCACTATTTTAGAAAGGGAATTCATATGATTACTGAAAAAGACATGCAATATGTTCTTACAATTGCTAATTACGGAAATCTTACCAAAGCCGCCAATGCTCTGTTCTTGTCGCAGCCGGCTTTGAGTATACATCTTAAGCAGCTTGAAACTTCACTTGGCATACAGCTTTTTGAAAGAAAAGGCCGCCGTATGATTCTTACATATGCAGGCGAGGAATTCGTGAAATCTGCCAGAGATATTACTATGAAATGCTTTGAGCTTGAGGACCGCATGATTGATATTGGCAAAAATGTAGCTGTTAAACTCCGCATTGGTTACATGGTCCGTCAGGTTGAGTCTCTCTTTCCATCTGTTATGACTGCATTTAACAGACTGTATCCACAGTCAGTTGTATATGCCATTGACGGACATCTCTCAGATCATGAAGAACAGCTTATTGCCGGAGACCTTGATATGTTCTTTGGATATAACAGTGTGAGCAACACCAGACTTTCCTATGAAACCATATATGAAGACTGTCTTGTTGCCATTCTTCCCAAAAGCCATCCTGCTGTATCTTTCGCAGAGTCTAAAGAATCATGCATCTATCCATGGCTTGATCTTGCACATGTACGAAAAGAAAGATTCATCCTGCAGCACAGCAACCAGAGTATAAGACAGCTTGAAGAAGACGCCCTTTTCTATGCTGATGTCCTGCCAGAGCTTACCTATAAGATAAGCAGTATTGACGCAGGAATCCGACTTGCTGAACAGGGATATGGAATTGCATTTACACTAAACAGTTATCTTACTTCAATGAAGCTTTCACCTGATTCAGTTGTATTACAGGTTGGCGACCCAGACATGCGTATACCATTCTCCGCCGCCTTCCGCAAGGAAGATGAAAATCGGAAAGAACTGAAAGAATGGATACGGCTGACTAAAGAGCTTGTTTCCAGGCAATAAAATAACCGGCTGATACTGCATTTAGCTGTACCAGCCGGTATCTTAATATTATTCAATTATAATACTTCTACAAGCTCAATCCTGAAATTCAGTTCTTTTCCTGCCATCTCATGATTAGCGTCAAATGTAATCTCAGTATCAGTTAAAGCAGCAACCCTAGCTGGGAATGGCTGTCCATACATATTCTGAAGATATACTTTATCATCAACTTTAAGTTCTTCTGCACCAGGAAGCTCACTTATAGGCAGTGTTATGAAAGCTCTTGGATCGGCTTCTCCATACGCCTCCTCTGGCATAAGATGAACATCAATAACGTCTCCGACATTCATTGTTGCAACAGCCTTGTCAAAGCCCTGAATCATCATTCCTGCTCCACAAGTAAATTCAAGCGGTTCACCTCTGTCGTAAGAAGAATCAAACTGTGTTCCATCATTAAGAGTTCCTTTATAATGAACTTTTACCTTCTTTCCCACATTAGGTCCTTCAAATGATGGTGTAAATGTACCACAGCCACCGCCGCAGCCACCACAACCACTACCACAGTCTGATTCACCTTCATCACTTCCACAATGTCCGCAACCTGACTCTTCATCTTCATGGCTTCCACAGTGTCCGCAGCCATGACCTTCTTCATGATCGTGATGATGGTCGCAATTAACTCCTGCTGATGTTAAATCGCCATTAAGATATGCCTCAACTGCTGCATCTGCTTCTCCATCTGCTCCTGAATATACATCAATTCCAGCTTCTGAAAGTGCTGTGACTGCACCGTTACCAATTCCGCCACATATAAGAACATCTACACCTTTATCCTTAAGAACAGCTGCCAATGCGCTATGACCAGCTCCATCAGTGCCAATTACCTCTGCACGGACAATATTCTTTCCTTCTGCCTCATAAATCTTAAAGCTCTCAGAATGTCCGAAATGCTGAAAAATCTGACCATTCTCGTATGTTACTGCTATTTTCATTAATAATCCTCCTGATTAATATTTATTCTCATACAACGTATGAAAAATCATTTCAAAATCTCAAACAACTAAAACTCAATATTCACCGAACCATTTGCATATTTCATATAATCAAAAAGCTTAGACGCCGTAAGAAGTTCAAGCGGATCTCTTTCTATATCATCTTCCTCAAATATCTTTGCCACTTCCTGTATTTCCGGATTAGAAAGAGAATTCATATATTCTCTCAGTTCAACTATCGGCATATTAAAAAGTTCTTCTTTGCTCTTCATAAATTAAAATCTCCCTCCAATATCTATTCCGAACGGCCTGTGAATATTACCTTGCCGCTATTCCACAATTCTGCTGTTCTTTTAGCTGCATCAAGCCTGTCTTCATCATTTTCGAAACTAAATGATGCTGACTGGCAGCCGCAATCCATACACATCACATAATAAGAGTGATTTTCCTCTTCTAATATAGAAGGTCCAAAACATCTTGGACAATCCTGCAGATCAATCATTTCATAAATTTCCATGCTGCAACTCCTTGTAATAATAATCTGATTATCATTTAATTTTACATTCTATTAGGGATAGAAATCAAGTGGAAATCATTATATATCTTACATATTTACACATATTTTATGAATTATACACCTTCAGCAGATTCATTAAATCATTAATCTCCTCCGCAATCTGCTTTCCGTTATCAGTATCCTTTACAAACACCCGCTGCTTTTCCACATAAACAACCTGTGATTCAGACTCAATGTCCCTATTACTATTAATTGCCATATTAATACTCATAAACGGATGATGTTCTTTAATCTTCATTCCATGCGAATTATAAATAAGTGTATAACCAGCTATTCCTGTGGCAGCATGATATCCTTCGCAGAAACCGCCATCTATAACAATAAGTTTTCCACCAGCCCTTACAGGGTGCTGCCCCTCTTTTGTCCTGACAGGAGTATGTCCATTAATAATGTGTGCATTCTCATTATAAAGATTAAACTCCCTTAAAATCATTTTACAGATTCTTTCATTTTCATACTGAACATAGTATGGATTCTTATCCTCTTCGATTGCCTTCTTATAGTCAGCATTTCTATCCTTGTCGAGGAACGTTCGTTCAAATGTTTTGATACACCTTCCAGTCACTGGTGATAATATATTACTCCACAGAAACCACATAAAATCAACTGCATCTGAATCACCGGTTCTTGCCTGCTTTACCATTGACTCGCAATAATCAAGATACTCACGACCTGAATACGACTTGCAATCCACAACAATTCCATCAAACACCCCTTGTTCATCAAGTGGCACACAACCATGAAACAGAAGATTTCCATTATGAATCTTATAAATGCTGCCTTTGTCATATAGAAAATTGATATGCCTCTCAAGCGCCATACTGTTAATGAAATCTGCCCTGAATCTCCCCATCAGAAACATTTCTTCCATAGTAAGCTCATATGGATTATTCATGTCAACAGTTGGAAATTCATTAGTATTAAGAAAATAATCCTTATCCCCTATTCTTACTGTTCCTTTATCCAGATTCATCTTATCCAACAGAAGTCTTCCTTCCATTCTGTATTCCGGGTGTCTCTTAATAAGCTGCCCTTCAAGCTTGAATAAAATCACAGAAATAGCTTTATAGACTGCGTCATCAACATTTTTATCTGAATATGTATTAACTGCGAACTGTAGAAGAAATCTTAGGCTTATTCCATAACCATTCTCAAGAATTGACATAGTTTTGTACTTAATATTATTCCTGACCACAAGTGCCATACACACCGGATTGCCACAAAAAGCTCCCATCCACAATATGTCATGATTTCCCCACTGGATATCAACGCTGTGATGTTCCATCAGAAGATCTAATATCTTATCTGCATGTGCTCCTCTGTCATATATGTCCCCCAGTATATGAAGATGGTCCACAGCCAGTCTTTTAATCAGATCAGTAAGAGCAACAAGAAATTCATCGCCATTATGAAGGCTCAGAATTGTTTCCATAATCTGTCTGTGGTACACACTCCTGTTGTCATCTTCATCCTTCTGCGCATGAATAAGTTCATCAATGATATATGCAAAATCCACAGGCATTGCTTTTCGCACCTTAGATCTTGTGTACTTAGAAGACAGAAGCTTTGCAATCTGAATCAGCTGGTTAAGTACATTTCTGTACCATTCATCATTCACCTTATTCTCATCCATAAGTATAGAAAGCTTCTCTCTCGGATAATATATCAGAGTGCACAGCTCCTGCTGCTCATATACAGTAAGTTCATCTCCATACAGCATCGCTACCTTCTCTCTAATTACTCCCGAACAATTATTAATTATATGATAAAATGCATCATATTCCCCATGAAGGTCACTCATAAAATGCTCTGTTCCTTTTGGCAGATTCATAATTGCATTCAGGTTAATAAGTTCGCGGTAAACTGACTGTTTTGTGGGATATTTTTCCTTTAATAACTTTAGATATTTATCGTATTCCTTCATGGGTTCTCCTTTTATCGTGTATTTGCGGTTTAAATTTCAGCTTTCATAGGTTTGGTAAAATTAACAAAAGGAATATTATATGTTCCATATTTTGAAGCAGATGTTACTTGTGCCACAATTGGTCTTAAATAGGATAATAATAATGATGGAGCATTCTGATTCAACAATCTGTCAATCATATTATTGGGGTATTTTTCATCTATAGCTATAAATCTAATATGAACAGCAGATAATTTACCATTATTTATTTCTGTACTATAATCGGATATTTCTTCTGGAAAATCTTCAAGTTTAAGTACATCATTCGTATATTTATAAAAATTTTATTTGCAAACAATAAAATCTGTATTATCCAAATCTCCCCTAGAAAGTATATCTAGCAATCTAAATACTGGTCCCGTAGGATGTGTCCTGCCACATTCCCATGCTTCGACCGTTTTCTTAGATACCCCCATGTATATTGCAAAAACACTCTGAGTCATGCCTGCCTTCATACGAATATCTCTTATCTCTTTATTCGTATACTCTTTTACTGGCATAATCATAAATGTTTTCGTATGTGCTTTCCCACATCCTTCTTCATACTCTATAGCCTCTTCCAGTCCTTGTTTTAAATCATCAAATAATAAACCCATATAAATCATCTCCTATTTTTTACAGCTTCTCCCTTTAACGATTTTACCAATTTTTTTAAAACATTCTTTTCTTCATCAGTTAAATTCTCCTGATCTTTCTTTTCAAAAGCTGTTATAAGATATGTCACTTCATATTCTGCAAAATCTGTATAACAAACCCTTATACCACCACTTTTCCCTCTGTTTTCAAGAGAAAATCTAACTTTACGAATTCCTCCAGTACCTTCCATAACTGGACCTGATTCAGGATCTTTTTAAAAGCATTATCTGTAATGCTCTCAATTCATCATCACCAAGCCCTATTTCTTTCCATCTCTTTGTAAATAATGGTACTTCAAATGTCCTCAACATTAGTATTCGCCTTTCTTATTTCCTTAATTATAATATACCCTATATAATAGGGTGTCAATCTCATATCTAAAATTCTATCTCATTGCTTATAAGAATATTTCCGTTTATACGAATTATAAGATTCTTTTACTCCTTTATAGCATCCAAATACCCCATCAGCCTTTTCTGCTGTTCTGTACTTAACTGCTGATAAGACTCTACCAATACACCTATATCTGTTCCTTTGCTTATTACATATGTATCATTAGTACGGCTTCTGTTTCCTGTATGTTCAGCACCCGACAACAAATCATAAGGTGTTACTTCAAGTACTTCACATATAATAAGAATCTTATCACTGACTGGATTAGTTCTTTTCTTTTTCCAGTCACTAATTGAACTTTCTGCTATACCTGTTCTTAAAGAAAATTCTTTCTGGCTCATTCCTTTTTCTTTTAGTAATTCAAAAATTCTATCACTGATTGTCTTCATGACTTTGTCCTCATATTCGCAATAAACTTATAGTTCACTTTGTTTAGTAAGTATAGCATTATCATTTTACTTTGTAAATACGGATTCATATGTTTATAGGAATTTTGACATCTGACATCTTCTGCACGCTCTTAATATCCATTTTCTATTGATACATCTATCCTCACCAATCACGCAATCAATCTTTAAATATCTCACATTCCGCAATATCCCACAACAATTGAAACATTATAGACACCAACCCTATATTCAGGTAATCAAATGTTTCCTCCAAACCATGCATAATGCAATTTCTTATATTAAGTTTCCCGAAAATATCTTCCATAATTTCCAGATATTCAGGTATAATCTCTCTTTTTGCGCAAAATCAGACTTAAGCATTGAGCCTAAAGTTCTGGTTAATTTCTTTTTTATTTTTGTGTCCAACACCTGTCAATATCATTTCATTTTCTAATGACGGTTCAAGCACACCTTCCCGCACAAAAAATATTATACATTTTCCCCATCACATAATTTTCCCTTGCATTAAAAAGAATCTTATCAGTATTTCCACAAAAAGCTCGTACATATCTTTCCTCTTCCGAGGTAAGGCTCACTTTCAAATTCTTTTCATCAGGTAATTCACATATGCACTTATATAACATTCTATTCTGCAGATTTATCGCCAAACCTCGTTCAATTAACGAAGGCAGTACAAAACTGGCTGTTACAGCATGCGTCATTCCATTTTCAATGACATTAATATAATCATGCATGGCTTTTATATAAATCTCATTATAATCTATAGCCAGATTTTTTCAACTCAATTACTGGAAGCATTCCACTCTTCTCATAAATCAAAATATGATACTTCTTATACACACTTCCCAGATACCTAGTCACATCATGCAATAAAATTTTATTCTTTATAAATGTGTTTTTTCTCTTCTTCAATATCAAAATGCCCCTCTGGCTCTGGAAACTCAGCATCTTTCATATCAAAAATGTAAATTTCCCTAAAATCTCTTAGAATTAACACTTTGCTTTATGAAGTTCATCTATATCTTTAGCCTGAGTTAGAAGATTCAACAACTCTTCAGCATATGCTGCGAGTGGTTCTACATTTTCAAGATAAGTTGACAAATCCGAGTTGTTTTTAAAAATTTTATGATAGAATTTCATGTAATATCCTTACAAATACATTTTTGCTAAAATGATTAACTTTTAACATAGAATTTATACAATATTTTAATATCAAACAATAAATAATATTTAGCTATTCTAGTTTCTTTAGTTTAAAACATCTGAATAATCACTTTAAGTTTTATTTAATTGAATTTACAGTTAAAAATCTTTTTCCATTAGTTCGCACAATTCAATTCCACAACCATTTAATTTATATTTAAGCAAATTACTGATACGATCATCACATGTAATAAAAAACAATTGTTCCATAGTAGATTTTGATAATAAATGATATTTAAGTAAATCCATAAATGCAAGCATATTTACATCATCCATACAAGCAGTTAAATCATCAATAAAATAAATCTTCATCTTTTCATAGGTATTTCTTATGTTAATACCAGCAAAAAAATGAGCCAACATAAATACACTAATCTGTCCATTACTTAAAACATTAACAATATTTTTATCAGTATCATCAACTAATGATATACCATTATTTTTTTGAATAATCCTAATTTCGTTTTTAGTATCATATTTTGCAAGCTTTTTGTAAAACTTTGTTAATGCAGGACCTACAATTTCATATTCTTCTTTTGAAAGTTCATCCACAATATTAATTATAGCTTTTGACCTTTGAGAAGCTCTTTTTCCCAATTCTTTAAGTTTTTCCATATTTTCTTCAAGTTTATTATTCATATTAATATAATTATTTAATTTCAATTTGTTTCTATACAAATTTTGATTTGACAAAACTCTTTGAATTGAATTGAGTTTTGACACAAAAATATCATATGAAAAATTTAAAAATTCAATATGTTCAGAAATACAATTTTTCACTTTCTCATATGTTTGTTGTATCATCTCATCTTTAAATTCATATCCTAAAACTGTTAGAATCTTTTGATAGTAATTTACTACTTCCTGCTCTTTGGATTTATCCAAAATTTGATTTTTTATATCAATATTTAGTTCTTTGATTTTTTCTAACGTCAATTCTTCCAAATTTATATCTGGCCTATACCTTTGCAATATTTTTGCTTTATATAAATATGGTTGCACATCATCATTTAATTTTTTTAAATCACTAATATCATTTTCTAATTTACTTATCTCTATTTGTACTACACATTTCACACTATTAATAATTTTAATATAAATATTCTCAATTTCCTTTTGTAATAAATTTCATTTTTTTTTTCTTTTTTTTCTTCAACCAACTTTCCATTACGTCTTATATAGTCATCTGCCTCTTTAAGGATTAATTCTTTATCCATAGTTGTAAATTTATCCGATCCACAAATAGGACATCGAACCATACCTTTTTCAACAACTTCATTATTTCGATATTTAATCACAATTTCTTTTTTTTCACTGAAAGCTCTGAAAGCAACTCTAACATATCATTATTCTGTGTAAGAAACTCAATCTCAGAACAAAGATTTTTTACTAGTTTGTCTTTTTCTTTTATCTCATTTCTATATCTATCATATTCTAGATAATCGAAATTTTTAATTTCTAAAGATTTAATAAATTCTACTTCTTCGAAAATTTTGTCTTTTGAAAAAGATAAAACTGTTAATTTGTGCAACTTTCTATTTAAATTTTCAATTACATCATTATCTTTTAAAATACCTATTTTCACAGCTCTAATAATAGATGGTGCTTTTGTTTTCCAATAATATTTTAAATCACTAATTATTGCTTGCTCTTTCTTCAAATTATCATTTTTACCAGTTTAAAAAGTTCATTACTCACAACCTGATATCCGCAATTTACTAATTTTGCTTTCTGAGAAATTATCTGATCATAATTTAAAGTAACAATTTCTGTTTTTTCATCTAAATAAAATTTTATCTTTGGATATTCTATTTGTTTGTCATCTTCAACAATGTTTTTTATATTTTCTTTTATTCTTTCGATATCTTTATTTAAATTATACTTTTGATTATTTTTTTCATCTAAATATCTTTTCACATCTTCTTCAAAAATCTCTAAATTTTTTGCAATTTGTTTTTTTTTCATCATAGTCTGTAATAAATTCACTAAAAAATTCTTTTTAAATCTCCTCTTTTTTTTACTTTGAATATTAAAAGACTTCTGTATATCGCAAAAATGAAAATTATAAAAACTATCTCCAACATATTCATTGATAAATTTTTTTGCATTTTCCTCACTTTCATTAATTGTAACCCTAGAAGTCCTTGGATTTAACTCGTCAATAACTTGCTCTCTAGTAAGTAAAATTTCTTTTTGTCCATCAAACATATAAAGAACCACTTTAACTTTATCATCCTTATTTGCCTTACGATTCTTAAGAATTCCATCATTATTCATCTTTCTTTCATTCATTTGTACTTCTAGTATCAAATGCATTTTTTAATCTTCCGATATTTCCAGTAAGACACCACTCAATAGCATCTATAGTAGTTGTTTTTCCTATTCCATTTGAAGCTGATAAAAGCACAACTCTTTTATCTTTAAATTCAATTATTTTATTACAAAACCCTCTAAAATTAATCATTTTAACCCTACGAATCAACATTTTTCCAACCACTCCCTAATTTTATTATATTCTTGTTCACTAAAAGTCTTAGTATTTATTCCATCTTTTTTTGTTTTGTTAATCTTTTTCCGTTCTTTTTCTAAAAGTATCAAAAGATTATCATCAGCGGGAATCAACTTATTTAATTGCTTTATCTTTTCATTATCTGGTGCAAATTCATCTGCAGAAATCATATAAAACGGCAATTCAATTGCTTCATCCTCATTAATAATAATATTTTCCTTGTCTTCCATATCACCTTTAATAAAAAATTTTTCTTGAAATCTGAAGGTTTCTTTGTCTGCTCTTGTCAGGAACATCTTTTGAATAAATAATTAGTTGAATTATATTATACATAAATTTATGAATCACTTTAGATTTCTTATTTAAAATGGTAAATACTCGTAATCTATTATCCCAACTATCACATAAAGAATTAATATCTTTTTCTTCTGCATCTAATAAAAAAAATAATTCATCTCCATGTTCACTTATAAAAATATTTAATAATTCCTTTGGTTTTTGATCTTTATCATATAAATCATCAATATAGATTCCATATTCAGGCGCTATTTTTTTCATCTAATATACTTATATATCCGTTTTTCTTAAATTCTTCTTGCAATATCATAACTTATCTCCATTTTTAATACATTTTAAAGAAAACACACACTCATCACATTTTTCTATCTTGTTCCATTCTCCCTCTTGAATATCAATACAATCCATACATTCAATATAAAAAGCATTTTCTCCAAGATTAGGGTTAGCAATCGTAGGATCTTCAATAACATCTGATGTACTATAATCATAGTAATTCTTACCTTCCTTGAGATTACCTCCAGCAAAAAACCATTTCATAGGTTTTTTGAAGCATTAACCATACGTGATACAATCACCCGTATAATTCTTCTAGAATTTTGTGACGCCGCTGGAAGAATTGCTGTACGATCTATATATTTGTCCTCAGGAAAATTCAGACATATATATTCCGTAATGGATGAGTCTACATATCTATAAGGATTCATCAATTCTAAATTTTCATAAATTTTGTTTATACTATCAATTTTTTCTTGACAAATATCCAACATAATCTTCCAAAAAAGTTTAAAAAGGTTTCAAAATCCCTTTTGCATTCTGCAAAAAAAACATTTTTTCATTTTCATTTTTTGTTTATACTCCATAATTTTATTAACTTCTTCTGTACTAAACGTATTCAATAACTGACACTGTCTTTCTTCCGTTTCACTGTACGCCTTTATCCATTCAATAGTTTTTCGGTAGATTTCTTTTAATATGCAGCATTGTAAATCTGAAAAATTATTGTAGTTAATTATATTAACATATGTTTCACATATAATATCCACTAAATATCCCGTTATTGATTGATTTGTCCTATTATTAATAATCCCTTTCATATATTGATCAAAAGTTTCTTTATCAACTTTTAATTCATTAAATTTAGTACCATCTTGAGTGTATCGTTTCTGAATAAATACTATCGCAACTCCCAATAATACAGACTTCCATTTATCATCATTTTCTATATTACTAGGAGCTGGATACTCACTTGCCAATGCATCCTTTAATTCTTTTTTATATTCGTTTATTTCTGGTTTATAAGATACATCATATTGATTAATAAAATCCTTTAACGATTCTTCTGATGCCATCTTTTTAAAAAGATATTCTTTTTTGTTCTGCCTTTTTTTATTACTTTTATGCACATTTTCTCTAAGCCACTCCTTTGGATTCTCAATATCTTGATAGTTTACAGATTTTTTAATATTATTCTCCAGCCCAATATTCTTTTTTTTTCATTCCTTCAAGTGTTAGTCCATTAATTTTTCTATTCAGATTAATATATAGTTTTGGTTTAATTTGAAAGGTACTATTTAACATTTTAAAACGAATGAATTGATAATAAAGATCTGTTGAAATATCTTTAATTGATGGATTTGTATTCGGATAATATTTAACCTGAATAACTCTAAATTCACCATTTTTTAAAATCACATCCACATCTTCTAAGTATTCTAAACAAACACACTCAACATCTTCTTCAAGAAGACTCATAATTGCAACATAATCTTGAAAGATAAATCCTCTGATTTTATCTGAAGCTTATCTCTGTTTTTATCTCCATCATACATGCACGATAATATACCAAGTTCTTCTTTATCACACATACACTAATTGCTCACCCCTAACCATGCTCTATATCTCTAAATGAATCTTTCCCTAATCTCCAATTATAAAACTTGCTATATCTTATATTAACTTCATAATTATTTTTCTATAGGTCTGAATTCAAATTATAAAATCTATTTTTATAACATTTTTTGACAAATTATACTAGCAGAATTATCACCTGTTCTATGATCACTAGCAGTATTAGATATTGTTGCCATATATCTATTATCATTTTTATATCTTACTTTATAATGTTTACCATCCTCAGTTATAGTAAATCCTAACTCTAAAAGTCGTTGTCTAATACTGCTAGACATACTAGTATATCCTTTAAATAATTTCTTAATTTCATTTTTTCTTTTATCTGATAATTTTTCATAATTATTTGTATCCAATATATCCTTAAGAAGATTTTCTCTTCTGGATCCAGTTTTAACTTGTTGCAATGCATCATCTATAATCGACAATACTATATCTTTTATTTCTCCAGGATAAATATCTGCTTCTTCTCCTTGTATAATAATCGGAATACCGTCTGTCTGAGCAAGTTTTGCTCTTAATCCCTGTATTTCATATGTCTGAATTTCATTTGTACGTGTCAATTCCTCCACTTGTCGTTGAAGCGTCTTCAGTTCCTCATCCAAAACACTATATACATCATCCACCTCATTTTCAGCTATATCACGTGCCTGTTCAGCAGCTAAACGTTCTTCTCTTTGTGCCGTTAATCGATCGTTTAGTAATGAATTACTTACTCCTTGCCAAGTATATAGTTTGTCAACTTTTTGCAACACACTGAATTTTAAAACATATGTAACAACCTTTTCCATTAATCTTTTTTCGTTACCATCCTTTGAAACACATCTTTTATGTCCCAAAACATCATTAGGATAGTAAACCCCAATAGCTCCATTATATTCATTTTCACCCTCACAAGCCTCTCTAATATAAGTATTGGATTGTTTATCAGCCTGCACAAGCACATGTGCAACCCCTTTTAATTTACTACATAACCAATCAATTGATAACGGATCTTTATTAAAAACAGTTTTTGAAACATAAACAATTGGCAACTGATATCTTATCTTTCTTTTAACAATATCTGAAAGTATAGAAACATTTTCTTCGCTTATCAACAAAGCATTCCTACAGAATTTTAATTCTCCATCAGGTTTAATATAATCTTCTTGCATGAGAAGAGAAACAAAATGCGGAGTTGAAAACTCAGCATCAGTTACAACAGCCTGTTCCTGATAACTCCTATCAAGTCTAATTGCCATACGCATTTCATTAAAATTCATTATATAATCGGTATCCCAGATAACCCCTTCATCAGTAATCTTTTCATAACGGACTGCAATAACATTTTTATTCCTATATTCAATAATCTCTAACCATAAATTATCATCTCCAAATCTAATATTCTTTTCTCCTTTCCATTGAATTCTGGGATTATATTGTCTTTGTATGGACTTCCCTGATTCCATTTAATTACAAGTCTAATAAAAGCTTCCTTTGTCATAGTGTTTTTAATATCTAATATTGTTGAATATAAAAGCATAAAACTATATCTCCTTTCAAAACATTTTTAATATATTATTTCATGTACGACTTTAAGAGAGGCCTCATCAACCTCTCCCCTCAAATATCCCAGTCCCCAAGGGGACTTCGTTTTACAACTTGAATTAACCCAACCTTACCCATAGTACCTTACTCCTTACCCTATGTATCCTTGAATTAATCCAAACAATTATTTTCACAATCCGACTTGTCTAAATATTAACATAATATAATCCGTTTATCAATCAATATTGCTATTCTCCTCCCGAATTCTCGGTCCCAATCACAAACCACATTTCAGAATATCAAAAAAACCTCCGTCAGTAAAGCAAATGCTTCACCAACGGAGGTCATCTTCACATATATCAAATTAAAAAATCATGCATTATTTTGTGTCCTCTATAATACTAAAACCCTGCAAATGCATACCTACATCTCAATCAGACCTTCGTAACAATAGCACCCCCGTTTCCCTCTATTTCCACAGTTTTATTACCTGCAGTTATATAGAAACTATCACCCGCTTTATATGCCTTAACATCTTCTCCTACGCGGATAGTTCCACATCCTTCTGTGAATATCACAGAGCGGAAAGAAGCTGTATCGACATTAATTGATACTGAATCGGATATATCATATTTATAACATTCAAAATATTTGCAGCTTACTAATAACTGACCTTCTGATGAGTCCGCTTCAATAGTTGCTGCGGCTTCATTCAAAGCTTCATCATATGCATTACTGCTGCTTTCATATGGCACATATCTTTTAGTATCAACAACATCAAGAGCCTTATCGACATGCAGCTCTCGTTTATTTCCGAACTTGTCACTACAGTCATAATCATACATTCTGTAAGTACAATTTGAATTCTGCTGGATTTCACATATAAGGATTCCAGCTCCGATAGCATGAATCGTACCGGCTTTTACCATGACACAATCGCCTTTGCTAACTTCAATCTTATTAAGAATTTCTGTTATGGTGTTATTTTCAATGCGTTTTCTTATCTCTTCTTTGCTGGCATCTCTTGATAATCCGCAATAAAGATACGCTCCCGGTTCACAGTCAACTACATACCACATCTCATTCTTGCCGAATTCGTTCTCATTCTCCAATGCATACTCATCATCAGGATGAATCTGAATTGACAGTGGTTTCATTGCATCTATGAATTTTATAAGAACCGGAAAACGATCAAGAGAACCACTTTTCCAGCCAACAGTAGCTGCACCTGCTTTTTCAATAAATTCGCCAAAATACATGTCTTTATATGGACCATCTGCAATAACTGACTGTCCATCTGGGTGTGCTGATAATTCCCAGCTTTCAGCTATAATATCATAATCACATTTTTTGCCAAATACAGTTCTTAACTTGGTTCCACCCCACAGGTTATCCTTAAATGCCGGCTCAAGTCTTATAATATCCGGAATATTGTCAGATTCCGAAACAGTTTCAATTCTCAGGAAATCGGTTTCCGACATAATCTCACCAATGCCAGTCTCTATAATAACAACATCTTCACTTCCATGATTAGAAACCTTGTGTGGAACTCCGACAGGAACACTTACTGTTGCACCCTTACAATATTCTTTAATAACATCTCCTATCTGAATAGATGCTATTCCATCAACCACAGTCCAGCTCTCAGAGCGGTGTTCGTGACAATGCATTTTCATACTCATGCCAGGATATATAGTAACCTTCTTAACCTTATAATTCTTGGTCATTGCCAGCACCTGATGCATTCCCCATTCTCGAAAAGATACCTTAGAATGTTCAAAATAAGGCTTATACTCTTCTGTATTGGCTATGACAATATCTTTAATTGAACAAATGTGTTCTCTGTCTGATATATATGTAGCATCCTCAGTGTTAACAATAGAAATATTGTTAATGTGATTGGCAACAATAAGATGTTTATCAGCAGTATTAATCATGACAACATCTTCACATTCATTGTTAATGATATTCTTATGTCCATAATCATTCTGATTATCTTCATCATTAATATCTGCAATACTGTCAATGTCCCTGTATTCAAAATCAGCATTTATTTCAATTATGTCATCAATCCTGGTAAATAAATCCGCCTGCATACGCAGCTTAGGAAATCTTTCCATGATATTCTCAGGTACATTTATAATATGGCTTACTGTCTTTAACTTTCTCCTTATTACTTTCCGTGTCTGTGCAATATCAGGGTATATTCCACGCAAAGCTTTATTGAACACACCAACCATACATACATATATTCCCGCGTGTTCTCCATTCCTTGAAGATACAATATTAGCTATAGTTCCTGTCTTGGCAACTTCTTTAGCTTTGATAACAGAATCTTTATAACTTCCTGATTCTATAACAAGATCCGATACTGTAACCATCATAAGATCAGACGGATTCATAAATACACTTGCTAAAGAAACTGCGGCAAATGTACCGCAGCTTCTGCTTTCATATATTATCCTGTATCTGACATCCTGAAATGCCTTAAGCTGAGTTTCCATAATATCTGCATAATTCTCATTAGTAACTATGATAAACTCATCTACAAACGGCATATTTCTTACAATTGTATCCTGTAAAAGTGAGCGTCCTTCACATATATTAAGGAACTGCTTAGGATAGTTTTTTCTTGAAAGCGACCATAAAGTATTTCCAAAACCGCCTGCCAGTATTACACATTTCATAATAATTATCTCTCTGCTCCATTAGATTATTGAGAAAATCCTCATATGATAATCTTATTCCTTCTTCTAATTCTGTCTTATATTTCCAGCCAAGCTTCTCTGCCTTAGATACGTCAAGAAGCTTTCTTGGTGTACCATTAGGCTTTGTTGTATCCCAGAGAATCTTACCATCATATCCAATAACCTTAGCAACAAGTTCTGTAAGTTCTTTAATAGTAAGCTCTTTACCTGTACCAGCGTTAACAGTCTCATCACCACTATAATTGTTCATAAGGAACACACACAGATTGCACAGAATTTATATGATTCATAATAAATTTCTGTTGAAAATTATATTGTATCTTATCTTCTTCTGAAAATTTTCTATTATCGTAATAGTCCAATTCTCCACAACCTCCAGTCCCACAGTCACCCCAGCCTTATCCCCAAACATCTCCACATTCAGGGTTGCTGTTCTTTTGTGCCTGTTTATCTTGCAGATCATGGCTTCTTTACCTGCCAATGGTCCATCTGTGATAGTTACCTTGTCGCCCTCAATCAGTCCGCAGGACATAGCTATTTCGTAATTGTCATTGACCATTTCCCTGAATAGCTCTTCCTTGCTTCTTTCAATTGGTACGAAGCTGTCCTTGTCTCTTCCGAGCAGGCTTGTGAATGCCGGCACATTTTTCAGAGCCTCATATACCTGTTCCGGTGTATCAGTGTCTATGAATATGTATCCTGGAAACACTACCTTGCTCTCCTGATGCCACTTTCCATAGAATTTCTTAACCTTATTGAATCTGAGTACAAATATATCGTTATATGTTGTCTTATCGACTAATTTAGAACAGTAGTTTTTATGGCACTCTCTTTTCCAGTCTCTACCTTAACTGCATACCACATAATAACTTTCCTTTCCGGATTCATTAATCCAAAAAATTGGTAAGCTTCGCCATTTTGTCAGCAATGCTGGCAGATTAACTATCTACATATGACCACTATAAGAATAAACGTGACAAAGCAACGATTTATCCTGGTAAGCTTTTTTATCAATTATTCTTATGGCACTTTCCATGCCAGATGTTTTGTACCCATAACTATATATTAGCCTAGGGCAAAATACACCGTTCAATATTCTATCACTTTTGACTATATTCGCCAATGTTTTACATATTAATACTTTTCAATAATATTTTTCCACACCGAGAATCATATGTACGCCATGATTGATGAGATGTGTGAAATAAGGTTTTTAGATTTTAATATTCTTCCTTCAAGATAATTAATCACCCCACCAGAACAATCATTAATGTTCCAGCGAGGTAATCTAACATTTTATTTAATTATTTTATGGTTATCATATTCTAATAATGTTTCATAATCTTCTTTTAATTTTTTAAAACTTATTTTACAATTATGTTCCACTTCCTGAAGATTCTGTATCTGAGCTATATTAACATATATTTCTCTGTTGCTTTTCCCTTTTATTGATTTTTTAACAGATGCATTATGTAATCTTTCTATAATACACTTGGGATAATTACTTTGCGGATTTCTTTTATCTCCCCATAAGTTCTCAACTTTGTTCACATTATAATCAACATTCGTTTTTCCATATAGTTCTGTAATAGCAGCTTTATCTGCAAGTATCCAATTTTCAATTATACGGCATGATATCATCGGAATATAATGTTTATTAACGCTGTCAAGTCCTTCTTTTACTTCTGAATAGACCTCTTCGTATCTATTTATTATGGCTTTTTCATCGCTATTTTTCATTCCGCTTTCTCTGTCAGCATCACAATAATATACTCCATAGCTATATCCTTTTTCTTTACAGAGTACTTTAAATTTTCTTGCTGGTACAGATTTACCGCTTAATCCTCTTATGCTTCTTCCTTGAAGTCTTACTCGTTCAACATCTCTTCTATCAATAGGATTAATGTTAACATTTATTTTATAATTATCTGCTATTCTTTTTAGATATACCTGAACAGGTCCTTCTTCCCATTTATCTTCTCCAAATACCTGCTGTCCGTAATCCGTAACTCCTTCTCCCGTAACGGCTATATTCATTCTTATCCCGCTTTCTTTGTATATACAAGCCTATTTGCTACCCTTTAAAAGCATTTCAGCTATCTCTCCTTGTGACATATTAAGTATAATCTCACCTGGGTACATATATTCTAGTTTTTCTTTCAATGCCTCATTTTCAAACATATACTGTGCCCTTGTTATTCCATTATCATCTCTACACAAAAATACTATCTGCTCATATCCTACATAATCCAGGAAGACTGTACTATGCGTTGTCACTATTAATTGATGGGAACTATCCTCATACATCTGACTCAATACTTTCATTAAAGGTTCTGCATAATCTACATTTATACCATTTTCAATCTCATCCATCAAAAAAACAGAATCAGACGCATCTATTTCTGTAATTGCCACAAACGCAAGAACTCTTAATATACCATCACTTATTTCTTTAGATGAAAACTCTATATCCTTGCATTTATAATGTTCTTTTACATTTATCTGAGTCCAACCTGGTTTACCCTGAATTGACGCTGAAACATCATCTATTCTTTCTCCAAGAATCTTTTTTCACTTTAGTCATAAAATGTTCTTTTTTTGAATATTATTCATTTGTTTTATAAATGAAGGCAGATTTCTTCCTGACTCACCTATAGTTTTAACTTCTCCTCTGCTTGAAAGTCTCATATCTTTTGGTGATAAAAGTTCAAACGAAGCTGAATTTTCGAAAAAATCAGCTATTTTTTTTAATCTGTACCCAACATTTTTGATTCCTTTTATAATTTTCATACATGAGCTTGATACGATAAAATTAGCAGGAATATCTATAAGTTCACCATCATCATTTATAAAACCACCGGCAGTATTCCTATATTCTAACAGCACCTCATCTTTCAATATATCAATTATACTTTCTGAGATAAGATGGATTGTATTCTTTTTTACATTTGTCTGTAATACCATCTTCCAACGTAATTCATCATCTCCAAGCTGAACCGTTGTTTCAAATGTAATTCTTGAATTATTTGAATTTCCTACCCTTGATTTTATATTATTAACAGACCAGTTTCGACGTTCTAATATTATTCTAAAATCATCTACTGTACAGTTAGCCAAAAAAATGATACTGCCTGCAGTATAGAACTCTTTCCCATTGCATTATTACCTACAATAACTGTCAGAGGTTTTAATTCTATTGTAAAATCATTCAATGATTTAAAATTATCTATAAATATTTTTTTAATCATACTGCCCTCATTTCCAAACAATTATTCTATCAAAACTCATTCTCCCCAAAGAACTTCCGCTTTCTCTCAATCATCTCATCAATTCTCTCAACATAGCTTCTGACATCTTTGACATTCTCGATTCGCTCAATACGCACAGAATGGTTTTCATCACCTTCATTATGGAACACAACCTTAGTTGAAGCACCTGCGCCGCACGCAATTATCGTCTGCTTTTCTTCCATAATAAGAATATTATATATGCATTCAAGTCCAGCAACTGCATAACCTACATTCTCAAAATTACCAGCCATATTCTTCTGACGGTACATATAATAAGGCTGCATGTTAAGATCTCTTGCTGTCTGCTCAGTCATCGCGATAATACTGTCTGTGTTCTTAATTGAAAGCTCTGTGTACTGCTGACGCAATATGTTAAGTCTTGAAGCTCTCTTAATTGCAAGTGAATGAACAGTAAGACTCTCCGGTCTCATCGCCTTAATTTCATTAAGTGTATGGTAAACCTCGTCTACACCCTCTCCCGGAAGCCCAAGAATCATATCCATGTTGATATTATCAAGTCCTGCTTCTCTTGCCATTGCATAAGCATTCTTAATATCTTCAACCGTATGCTTTCTTCCGATTAAATCAAGTGTTTTCTGATTCATTGTCTGCGGATTAATAGATATTCTTCCCACATTATGAGCTTTAAGAACCTTGAATTTATCTGGTGTCACGCTGTCCGGTCTGCCGGCTTCTACAGTAAGTTCACGGCATCTGCTCAAGTCAAATGCTTCTTCAACCACTGTCAGTACTTTATCTAACTGTTCTGCACTCAAAGTTGTAGGTGTTCCGCCACCCATGTACACTGTATCAAGTCTTCTGCCTTTCATGGATTCAGCGACGAATCTTATCTCCTTAATAAGTGCATCCACATAATTATCCACATAATCTTTGTATGCACCAAGTGCATATGATGAAAAGGAACAGTACAGGCAGATACTTGGGCAGAACGGAATTCCAATATACAGGCTGTAACCTGTCTTATAATCCATATCTGTAAGTATATCCAGTTCTTTCCTTGCTACTGTGAGCGCAAGTTCAGCCTTTTCTTCACTTGCATAATGCTTGTCCATAAAATGTTTCTTAATCTGTTCCTTGGTTGCCCCCTCTTCAAGCATTGTATACGCAATCTTACTTGGTCTTACTCCTGTAAGATATCCCCACGGCAGCTTCTTGCCTGTCTTTTCTGAAAGCTTCTTATATAAGCTGTCCTTAAACACTTCGTGGGCATTCTTCTTATCAAGCCCTGTGACATCAGGAACTTCTATTGAAAGAATCTCATCTTTCTCTTCCGGTTTGGAATCTGCCTTTAGTGCCATAACCTCAGTTCTTGGATAAAATGAACGGACAAGCACAACCGCATCATCATAAAATACATCATTATCAATCTTAATATATATCATCGTTGCTTCCTTTTCGCTTGCGAACATCACATCACATAAACGGATTGTTCTGCTTTTCATATCCAATCGTTGTGAACTCCCCATGTCCGGGATATACATCTGTATCATCAGGGAGCTTGCAGAGCTTGTCATGAAACGACTCCATCATTGCAGCAGAGCTTGCTGTAGGGTAATCTGTTCTTCCGACTGAACCGGCAAAAAGTGTATCACCTGACATAAGTGTCTTGTCTGATTCGATATAATAGCATGTTCCACCTGCTGTATGTCCCGGTGTATGGATTGCTTTTATCTTAAGTCCTGCAAGTTCAAGAATATCTCCATCATTATGAAGTACATCTGCTATAACCCTAAGACTCATGCCGTATGCATTCGACAGGTTTCTTGCAGGTGAAGCAAGAAGCTTTTCCTCGTCACATGATGCATATATCTTAATTCCATAATGCTCACGCACCTCATTAGCCGCACCTATATGGTCAAAATGTCCATGTGTAAGAAGTATTGCCTGTGGCCTGCTTGCTGAACGCACAACCATATCATATATAGACTCTGGTGAATCTGCCGGGTCAACAATAATGCTCTCGTTGTTATCTAAGTTAATTATAAGATAGCAGTTAGTAGCTACCGGTCCCAATACTCTTGATTCTATCTTAATCATAATCTGCAAACCTTTCTTAGCCGGCAGTTCTTGTTATATCAGTAACTCCGTCTATCTTTCTCAATTTATCTATAATTCTGTTAAGCTCTTCCTTGCCATGAATATCAAAACCGACACTTATGGTAGCAAATTCTTTCTTATTAAGACGGCAGTTCATAGACTTTACATCAATCTCTGCTTCTGTGAACATCCTTGATATATCAACAATAAGTCCGGTTCTGTTGTTGGCAAATATGTTGATTTCAACCTCATAGGTATCGCCTGCTGTCTGTCCCTGCTCCCATTCAGCCTCTATAAGACGAGCACGTTCATTAGCCGGGAAGTTGATTATATTAACACAGTCTGTTCTGTGAATTGATATACCTCTTCCTCTTGTAACGAATCCGACAATCTCATCACCAGGTACCGGATTACAGCACTTTGAAAATCTGACAGCAACATCATGGATTCCCTTAACGACAATTCCACCCTTGCCTTCCTTCTTCTTTGCCTTTTCCTTAGACTCAGCGGCAACGATTTCCTCAAGCACATCTTTGTCTGTAACTTCTGCCTTCTTGGTCTTTAAATGCTCCTCATTAAGCCTGTTTACTATCTGACTCTCTTTAAGTGCACCATGTCCAACGGCTGCAAGAATAGAATCCCAGTCTTTAAAGCCATATTTGTTAAGACATTTTTCAACATATTCAGGCTTGGTAATATCAGAAAGAACAATTCCTTTAGTCTTACAGTAGTTAGCAACCATTTCCTTGCCCTTAATGATATTATCTTCCTTTAACTCCTGCTTAAACCACTGGTTAATCTTATTCTTTGCCTGTGTGCTCTTTACAATTGAAAGCCAGTCACGGCTTGGTCCTTTTGAATTCTGCGATGTTATAATCTCGATTCTGTCACCATTCTTAATAACATAATCAATAGTAACAAGCTTTCCATTAACTCTCGCTCCTACCATCTTATTACCTACAGCACTGTGAATGCTGTACGCAAAATCTATAGGGCATGAGCCTGCCGGAAGGTTCTTGACATCACCCGTAGGTGTAAAGCAGTATACGCTGTCTGAGAAAAGGTTAAGGTCATTCTTGATTGATGATAAGAATTCCTTGTTATCAGACATTTCCTTCTGCCATTCAAGAATCTGTCTTAACCAGCTAAGCTTTGCTTCCTCACTCTGATTGTCCTTCTCGCCAGTTTTTCCCTCTTTATATTTCCAGTGGGCTGCAATACCATACTCAGCAATCTTATGCATTTCGTAAGTTCTTATCTGTATCTCAAACGGCTGTCCGTTAGATGCAATAAGTGTTGTATGGAGCGACTGGTAATTATTAGGCTTAGGCATGGCGATATAATCCTTGAAACGTCCTGGAATAGGCTTATACATTTCGTGTATTACACCAAGTGCCGCATAACAGTCTTTTACTGTGTCAACCTTGATTCTTACTGCAAATATGTCATATATCTGGTCAAGCGTCTTATTCTGGTTGACCATTTTTCTGTAGATTGAGAAGAAATGCTTAACTCTTCCGTCTATCTCAGCCTCAATACCGGCATTGCTTATATGCATGCCGACTTCTTTAATTATGCTCTTTATAAATGCTTCCCTGCCTGGTCTGTTTAAGTTGACCTGTTCAACAAGATCATTATATACATCAGGCATAAGATATTTCATTGATAAATCATCAAGCTCTACCTTAATCTTGGAAATACCTAACCTGTGGGCTATTGGAGCATATATTTCCATTGTCTCTCTTGATTTCTCAATCTGCTTTGCCGGCGACTGATACTGCATTGTACGCATATTATGCAGTCTGTCGGCAAGCTTTATAAGGATAACTCTTATATCCTTTGCCATTGCAAGGAACATTTTTCTAAGGTTTTCTGCCTGGACCTCAATCTTATCATGCTGGTAATTGAGCTGTGTCAGCTTTGTTACACCATCTACTAACAGTGCTACCTCATCACCAAATTCTTTTGCAACATCTTCAGTTGTCATAACTGTATCTTCAACAACATCATGAAGAAGACCTGCAATAATTGACTCCTTATCAAGCTCTAATTCAGCCAGAATAATAGCAACACATAAAGGGTGGATTATATATGGCTCACCCGATTTTCTGAACTGTCCCTCATGTGCCTTTCTTGCGGTCTCGTATGCCTTCTCGATATCAGACAGATCTGTAGATGGGTGGTATTTCTTTATAGCCGCAATAAGATCCTTATATAATTCCTCAGGACTTGTAAAATCTGCTGGTGTATCCACCGCTCTTTCAACCTGATTAGTTTTGTTATGGCTTGCGCCTGGTAACTCTATATTCTCTGGCATACGTGCCTCCATTCTCTGGTAATTGTCCAGCGTTATAGTTTTCTTAAGCCCATTATTTATACACTGGCATATGTTCTTTCCATAAATTCTCTTGTAGCCACTGCATTCTCAGGAACAGTATTTTCCAGTGTGCAGTGTACATATGGCTTATGCTCCTTAATCTTCTTTAACAGAAGTGGATAATTAAGACCTCCTCCGGTCACCGGATTACCCTTTCCTGTACCTGCTGCCACTGACTTAAGCTCACTGCCTTCAACAATATAATCCTTGCAGTGAACAACAGCAATATCCTTTAATAACAGGTCAAATGCTTTCTCAATAATCTCATCCTGCTGTGCAAGATTATCAACACATAACAGGTTAACCGGGTCGAATATAATCTGAAGGTTAGGTGAATCAATAGCGTCAAGCACCTTTCTTGCACGTTCGACAGTGTATACAATGTGCTTCCATACAGGCTCAATTGCTACAATGACACCAAACTGTTCAGCATATTTAACTATTGGCCTTAAATTATCAATAAAGCACTGAAGTGCCTCCTCACTGTGATTAGCCGGCTCATACTTATACTCCTCATTAACCGCACCAGTCTCAGTACCAACAACTCCACAGCCAAGAATACTTGCAAATCTTATATGTGCCTTATACTTCTCAACAATCTCCTTATGCTTCTCAGGATTAGGATTGCAAAGGTTAAGATAACAGCCAAGTACTGCAACATCAACCTTATTCTCTGTACATAATTCCTTAATATACATAGCGAGTCCCGGAGTCATAGTCTCCACGCCCGGCTTAAACTCCTTAATAGACTTACTGAGTGCAATATGCATACAGTGAAAACCCTGTGCATGTATATTAGGTATAAGCTCCTCTAATGGAGCGTATGCAACATCATGTGCTCTTATTCCGATTCTCATAAAAAACCACCTTTCCGTCAATTACAAACACTTTTGAAAGATTATACTATATATTACATAAAAAAACCAGTAAATATCTGCGACTTTTCCAAGCTGTGAGGGCGTTAATGCTGCTATATACAAAAGAACGGTGAGAGAAAGCCCGCCCAAGCGAAACGCGTTTGCTTTCTCTCACCGTATTAAACTCTGTATGCACCTTTATCTCAATTATCAATACAGCTTTACATTATTAATTAATCCTGTATCTCCAAGTGCCTTATAATATGTAACAAGTGGTATAAAACTCTGTGCAAATCCTTTCGTACTGTCACCAGAAACAATAACAGCATCATCTATAACCTTTTTAGAACCAACTCCTGCCCTGCCTGTGTTATTAATATTAGTTTCAAATGTTTTGAAACCATACTCAAGATATTTCTTATCACCTGTAAGTTCATAGGCAATTGCCAGTGATTCCAGAAGAAGTGTGTTATTTCCATTCCTTGAAAGTGAAGGAAGCTCCTTATAATAGAACAAACCATTGTCAAGAGTACAATTCTCTACAATATCATCAATTGCTCTTATAAGCATCTGCTTAATATCTTCTCTTGGGAATACCCTGTAATATCTCATTACGCTTCCTGCAGCTACTGATATCATAAATCCTACTCTTATAAGAGTATTGTCCGTATATGGAGCAAGCCAGTTGCCATACTCCTCTTCCCATATCTTAAAGCTGTCAATAATCCACTCACATTTTGCAAGCCATTTTTCATCTCTTGTCTCCACATATAATGCAACAAGTGCTCGTAAAGCCCAGCCAGTTTCTCTCGCATTGGCTTCTCCCGGTTTTGCATACATTGGTGTATCCAGAAGTCTTAATATGTTATCACCTATACTTATAGCTGTCTCAAGACCTCTCTCATCACCCGTAAAATGATAGTAATCAATCACTCCTTCAACCCATTCATGTGAGCATACCATTATTCCATTCTTACAATGACCTGCTGTATGTTCCCACTGTCCACCTATTCTTAATGGATTCTTGCTGTAATGGCATACATCAACATCCATCTGATGCTTTGCTGAAACTATTAAATAGTCAAGGAATCTTCTGATTCCAGTTCTTGCATACATAAGAGCACATGAATGCGGATAATCATATTCATTATTACTCCATACAGGTTTTCCGCCGCCTCTTCCCTGTAAAGTATATCCCATATCAATAGAATCGCCCCAATTCAGCATGCCGTAGCATCTTGAATGATTATCAGCCCTTGCAATAAGTGCGATTTCAACTTCATTCACAAGATGTTCAGGGAATACATCCATACACACTTCTGCCTTCTTGAATTCCTCTGGTGCTATGCATGGTCTGTCAGGCATCTGGTATATTGTACTTCTGTTATCAAGCTCCCACATCTGCATATCCGGTTCATGGAAATGCATCAGGAATCTCTGTTCCTTTGCCATACCAGACTGCATAACAACATTTCCAATATCCTCTGGAACAAGCATAACAGCTACTCCGCCGTCATATGCCTTAACTGCCTTCGGATAATTCTGTTGTGCCTGATATACAGTTATACACAATCCATCATTTCCATCAGTATAATCTGCAAGAAATGTACCATAGAATACCTCTGCAAAATGTTCATTCGCTTCCTTTACAAGATATGCATCATCGATAATCTTATTAACCTGCACTCCATCTCTTCCAATATAGAAATCAGTCTTATAATTAGAGCTTCCAACAAGTGTTCTTACATTGGAAACAGGTGCTTTCCCAGATATCATCTCTAATTCCCCGGTTCCTCTTGTGTGATACACAGGTCCATTCTCTTTAGAATTATCCGTAAGTACATCTCCACATCCGGTAGAATCATTACCCATATTAATGTGCATATCAAACAAATCATCACTTGCAGTGACTGTCTCATCAGGCTTTGCATAAAATACCAGTGATTTGATATGAAGTTCATCATAAGTCGTATTAATAATTCTGTATGATACATCAATCCATGACTTAGCTGCATATGATGTAAGTGTTATCTCAAAATCAACTTTTTTATTATTAAGAATGTTACTTCCTTTAGCTCTGATTACACATTTTACAGGACCTGCATCTATAATCTTCCACTCACCAATATTAATGTCGTATAATCCCATATCATCTTTCAGATATGGTCCTTCAAAATTCTGAGCGGTATAATGTTTTCTTCCATCATCAAGTGTTTCAAATATATTCTGGGAATTATTCTTTACTGTAAATGTAACACAGCCTGTGTCAACACACAGCCCCTGTCCAGTCTGAGTAACAGATACTCCCTTTTCTTCGCAGCTTCCATCAGACTCTTTTTCAAACTCAAGCACTGCGCCCTTATTAGCCGGAATATCAGCAAGAAAATCCACATACAGGTATCTTATGCTTCCATCTGCATGCTTCGATGTAACCTTCGGCTGAACCATGCATTTTCTGCCATTCTGTGTAATAGCTATCCTGTCAGCAGTCTTTAACTCTCCTTCCTTAAAAGGAAGTGCTATGCCTGCCGGTTCCTGTAATCTGTCATACCTGTAAAGCTTGTCAAAATAAATTTTCATTATATGTACCCTCCATTGTTTGTCACGAGCAAATCTGCTATAATTGTACAACAGATTTAAATCATTTGCTATAGTCTTAATATAGCATTCATAATTCTGTAATTCATGTGATAAGATGTCATTATTTGCTAATAATACAGATTTATTGCAACTTTTAGAAAGAAGGTTTATATTATGCATTATGCCGAGATAAAAACCTGTGATATTGCTAACGGACCAGGGGTGCGTACATCTCTTTTTGTAAGTGGATGCACACACCGATGCAAAGGTTGTTTTAACGAAATTGCATGGGACTTTAATTATGGCAGGGACTTCACAGACGATACAATCAAAGAAATCATTGATTCTCTTGCCCCAGACTATGTTACAGGGCTCACACTTCTGGGAGGTGAACCATTTGAACACAGCAACCAGCAGGGACTCCTTCCATTGCTGAGGGAAGTACGCAGAATATATCCTGACCTGAGTATATGGTGCTTTACAGGATATCTGTTTGACAAGGATATTGTTGGAAGGATGTGCAATGAATGGAAAGAAACTAAAGAAATGCTTCAATACATTGACGTCATAGTTGACGGCAAATATGAAGAAGACAAGAAGGATATGATGCTTCAGTTCAAGGGTTCATCTAATCAGAGGACAATCCTTGTAAAAGAATCTCTCGAATCAGGTAATATCGTACTTCTGTACGATTAATAATAAAAAGGAGTTTACACAATGTCACAGAAAGTTAATATTAAGAAATTAAATCCTAACGCCTGTATCCCAACATACGGAACAGAATTCTCAGCCGGAGCAGACCTCTACTCAGGAATGTCCGAAGCCGTAACAGTTATGCCAGGCACAACTGAATTCATCAAAACAGGAATAGCAATGGAGATACCAACAGGACTCGTAGGCCTCATCTATGCAAGAAGCGGAATGGCATGCAAAAAAGGTCTCGCCCCAGCCAACAAAGTAGGTGTAATAGATTCTGACTACAGAGGTGAAATCATAGTAGCCCTCCACAACCATTCAGATAAACCTGTAACCATAGAACCAAAAGACAGAATCGCTCAGATAGTCTTAGCACCATACATCACAGCATCATTCAACGAAGTAGAAGAGCTTGACGACACAGAAAGAGGCGAAGGCGGCTTCGGCTCAACAGGCACAAAGTAAAAAAATTCATCTTGCAACATACAAAAGGCATAAGCAAGATGGATTTTTTATCCCACCACATTTCATAGCCACCCCGGTCACACATCAACAATCCGCCTTGCAACATGCCGAAGGCATAAGCAAGGTGGATTTTTTTATCCCACCACATTTCATAGCCACCCCGGTCACACATCAACAGCCCGCCTTGCAACATGCCGAAGGCATAAGCAAGGCAAGAAAGAATTAACGTAGATTGGAACTGGCAGCATATTATTGTGCGAGTCCGATTTAAGGCGCGAACCGTGTGGGAGTTATGCCGCTCTATACAAAAGAGCGGTGAGAGAAAACTCGTTCAAGCGAAGCGCGTTTGTTTTCTCTCACCGTAATAAACTCTGTATAGAGCGGCATTTACTCCCACTAGGTGCAGCCGCCATGAGGACTCGCACAATAATATGCTGCCGGTTCCCACACACTACCTGAATTCCTTCTTACTTATACGCAATATTGGCATGCTCAATAACATAATCCTGTGCCTTCTGCACAAGCATAGCCTTAACTACACTATCTTTTCCGAATTTCTCAACAAATGCATTCTCATCAGAATATCCATTGTCTCCTGCGAATTCATCAAGATCTCCCTTGTAATCATATTCTCTCATAGAGAACTTCTGATCTTTCACGATTGCTTCCATAATAAGCTGCTGTGCCGCTGATTTCTTGATGAAATCATCATATGACATTCCATATAACTGCTGGCAATACTCTTCCTTTGACTGGTTAGTAAAATCAGCATAGAATCCGACAGACTGGTCATATCTGTCTCGTAATGTACTGAGCAGTGTATCTGGATAACCACTTACCTTACATGTATCCTGAAGTGTTGAAAGAACCTGTTTCTGAATCTCATCATCAACCTTAGAATCAATTGTAGATGCTAATGAATCTTTAACAGAAGCTCTATATTCTTCGATTGTATCATATCCAAATGTTTCCTTAACATATGCATTAGTAAGCATTGGCACATTAGGCTGTGAAACCGTCTGCACTGTAAGCTCAAACACTACTTTAGTTCCTGCATATACGGTATTGCTATATGTTTCCGGCAAGTCGATTACCATAACCTTAGTCTCTCCAGCCTTCATTCCATAGAGTGCTTCATCAAGCTCTTCTATATCAAGTCCAAGTTTATCTTTGCCAAGTATCATTGTAACACCATCTGTATTAGACAGCCCTGTTGACTGTGAACCCGAACTTGTAGCAACATAAGTAACCAGTATCTGATCTCCATCAACAGCACCTCTGCTGACTTCTGAATAAGTAGTATTATTCTCTATATCTTCAGCAATCTTATCATCAACAAGCTGATTCTCTATAGATGTTTTATCAACAGTTACAGCTATATCCTCATATTTCCCAAGCTGTACATAATCATTAACATTATAATCGTATTTTACTTCAATCTCTTTATTACATGCAGTTGCCATAAGCATTGTTGCTGATAATAAAACTATTGATGCTTTTCTTAAAAAACTTTTTCTCACAATAAACCTCCGCTCTTACTTCTTTATACAGAAGTAAAAAATTGACTTTCATACTATATCACATAAAAGAGATTTTATCCATATCTGTTCATATTAGTTCACAGAAATATCATACATTTTAAAAAGAAAAGACTGCCGCTTTCACGACAGCCTATTATCTCTGATATATAATATATAATCAATTATGCAAGCTTAGACTTAGCAACCTCTGCGAGCTTAGCAAATCCTTCTGCATCGTTAACAGCCATCTCAGATAATACCTTTCTGTTAAGATCGATATTAGCTAACTTAAGACCGTACATGAACTTGCTGTATGAAAGTCCGTTAATTCTTGCAGCAGCATTGATTCTGGCAATCCATAACTGTCTGAACTGTCTCTTCTTCTGCTTTCTGCCCTTATAACTCTCTGTAAGAGCTCTCATAACTGACTGCTTAGCAACTCTGTACTGCTTAGATCTTGCTCCTCTATAACCCTTAGCGAGCTTTAATACTCTGTTATGCTTCTTCTTTGCGTTTAATCCGCCTTTAATTCTTGCCATTTTATAAATTCCTCCTTAAACTATATCTCTAAATAAATGTTGTTATACCATTAATCTTAGAGATAAGGCATAATCTTCTTCATTGTCTTAACATTAGTTGCGTCAGTCATAGCTGCCTGTCTAAGATTTCTCTTTCTCTTAGCTGACTTCTTTGTAAGAATATGGCTCTTGTATGCCTTCATTCTCTTTAACTTACCTGTTCCAGTTACTTTAAAACGCTTTGCAGCTGCTCTTTTTGTCTTTACCTTTGGCATAATAATCCTCCTAAAAATGTCTGTTAGTTGTTATTTATTTTAACGTTTTTCAGTTAAAAACATCATCATGCTCCTGCCTTCCATCTTAGGAGCCTTCTCAATTACAGCTATATCGCTAAGCTTTTCTGCAAAATCCTCTAATATATGCTTAGTAGAGTCGATATGAGCCATTTCTCTTCCTCTGAATCTTAATGATACTTTAACCTTGTTACCTTTCTCAATGAACTTTCTTGCTGAGTTACACTTAGTATTAAGGTCATTGACATCGATGTTAGGTGATAAACGAACTTCCTTAACTTCTACTGTCTTCTGTTTCTTCTTAGCTTCCTTTTCCCTGCGGAGCTGTTCGTACTTGAACTTGCCATAATCTACAATTCTGCATACAGGTGGATTAGCTGATGGCGAAACCATTACCAAATCTACTCCTGCATCCTTAGCCATGTTTAAAGCATCTCTTAATGCCATAACTCCAAGCTGCTGTCCTTCTTCTCCAATAACACGAACCTCTTTGCATCTGATCTGTTCGTTAATCATTAACTCGTTAATAGCGGTACACCCCCATATAAAAAATTAAAGTGAATAGCTCAGCTATCCACTTTCTTTAATCAAAACACAATCCTATATTATGTGTAATTCTTAAATATCAACCCGAGTCGCCCTATGCGCTGAGGTGAGAGTGGATACTCTGCTTTGCTTTGCAACCATTGTATGATATCATCCTAAACAATATATGTCAACCCCATTATTAAAATTTATTCGCAAAATTTATTACAATGCAATTAATCTTATATCTTGGAATATCACTTCATTAATGATATTATAATACAGAAAATAAATCAAGAAAGGATCTGACATTTATGAAAGATTTTCTTATATCAACTGACACAACTGCCGATTTACCTGCAAGTTATGTTAAAGAAAACAACATTGATATCCACACTCTTTTTTATGCATTTGGTGAAGTAATCTACGGAACAGATAACATTATGCCTGAGAAGGAATTCTTTGACCGCATGCGTAACGGCGAGATGCCAACAACTATGGCATGTAATCCGCAGGATTGTAAGACAATATTTGAAAAGCGTATCAATGAGGGCTTTGATATTCTTCACATTGCATTTTCATCTGCACTTTCAAGCAGTTACAATAACGCCTGCATAGCAGCCAATGAAGTTATGGAAGAACATCCGGGAGCTAGAATCGTTGTAGTAGATTCATTAGCTGCTTCAATGGGTGAAGGTCTTATCGTGTATAAAGCTGTTGAGATGAAGAAATCAGGAAAATCTATGGATGAAATAATAGATTTTGTCAACAATCATAAGCTTAATGTAGTACATAATTTTACGGTTGATGACCTTAACCACTTATACAGAGGAGGTCGTGTTTCTAAGACTACTGCCATTATCGGTACGCTTGCCAACATCAAGCCAATCCTTCATGTAGATAATGAAGGCAGACTTATTAATATAGGAAAAGTCCGTGGCAGAAAGAAATCACTTATTGCTTTAGTTGACCGTATGGAGGAACATATTGGTTCATACAGAGATAAGAATGATGTTGTATTCATCAGTCACGGTGACTGCTTACAAGATGCACAGTTCGTAGCAGGTCTTGTTAAAGAAAGATTCGGCATAGATAACATATGGATTAATTATATATGTCCTACAATCGGAACACATTCCGGTCCTGGAACAGTTGCACTCTTCTTTATGGGTGAATCAAGATAATATACACGCAAAACTGGCAGAGTGTTTACCACCCTGCCAGTTTTGTTATATGTTCTACCAATGTATTCACATCCACAGGCTTAGATATAAGTCCGTTCATGCCTGCCTTTTGCAGCATACCTATATCTGTTTCAAAACCATCTGCTGTCATTGCAATTATTGGCACTTCCATACATTTTCCATTCTTAGTCCTTATAATCTTAGTGGTCTCTATGCCATCCATTCCCGGCATTCTCATGTCCATAAGAACTACATCTATGTCGTCCGCCTGTTCACTTTCAAGCAGTTCAATTGCCGAACTGCCATCTTCTGCCTCATAAACTGTTATATCCTCGTCTTCAAGAATATCTTTTACAAGTTCCCTGTTAAAATCGTTATCATCAACTATCAGGACACATTTATCCATTCTGTTCTCTCCTAATTTAACACTTACTAAAGTACGTTATTCTCTCTTATTTCTGAAACAAGCTTTCTTCTGTATGCCCTGCAGCCATTCTCATTCCAATATTTTCTCTTTTCAACTTTAATAACTTCAAATGTTGTATGGAATATATCTGTCTTATAGCTTGTATAAGGCTCTCTGCCCGGATAAAATACTGTAATTGAATCAGCACATTCATCTATCTTAAGACCATAATCCTTAGCAAATTTTCGTGATTCATAAGGGCTTCTTATCATCTTGATATGCGCATAATAACCCACAAGATAAGCAAAATAGTTCATATCAAATTTATCAAGCCATCTGCCATCACTTGCCATAAATACTATAACAGGAAATGTTCTTTCTTCCTCTGCAATCAGTGTTGTAAGATCATCGTAATCCTTGCTGTCCTCAACGTATCTTACAGACTCCCTCATTCTTTCCACATCAACAATTCCAATATTATCTGCAATCTCTCCAAAGAAATTAGGTCTTGAAAACAGAACATTTTCATTATCTCTGTATCTGTCTGCCGGCTCTGCATATCTGTTAGATACCGTGAATTTCAGTCTGTCACCTTCCCTGCATATAACCGCTTCAGATATCCATACTCTTGTTGGTATCTTAGTATCAAGATGTGTAGTTTTTTCAGAAAAATACACATTTTCTGCATCATACGAAAGATTAACTGAATATCCAGGCTCTGCATTAACATAAGTTTCTGCACTCTCAGGTAAATCTGTGAATACATCCTCATATCTTGACTTAACCCATGAATATATGTACCCCGTGGCTTTTCTGAAAGCATCAGGCATTGCAAGATTGCTCAGGTCTATATATGTATCAGCCTTGAATACCATAAAAGAACCAAGCTGTTTAAACGGCTCAAATCTTCTTCTCTTGGCAACGCTTTCTGTCTCCTGCTTCTTCTCATGTTCTATCTTTACAAATGCTTCTTTGAGTCTCTCATCCTCAGGTCCTATCTGATTAACTATCTTAACAATATTGTTAACAGTAATCTCCGGGCCTTTATCTCCTGTATTATCCCATAGCTGTCTTAGTAACGGTTCTCTTTTAAATTTATAAAACTTCTTGGCAAGCTCTGTATCTTCATCAAATATCTCTTCAATATATGGATGCAGCGGTTCTCTTGTAAACTTCAGTCTGTAATGACATCTTAACATATAGTTCCATTTTCTGTCTTTGTAATGCTGATGACCTAAATCTTCAATCAGCCCCACAACTGAATCATCACATAACTCCAGTGTTGCAAGAATACTGTTCATCTTTCTTGCAAGTGCTTCATTACCCGTGCCAAAGGCTGAGCCTTTATATCTCATATCATGTTCAATCTCATGCCAGCCCTCAAAAGAATTAGTTCTTACCTGTATCTCAAATGTATCATCCACATAATCTCCAAGCTCCGGATTAACAATGGTCTTGCTAAGATATCCCGGCAGCTTGAATATGCCGTTAATCTTCATTGCCCTGAACTCATATTCATTAGCCTCTGTTGTATTCCACACGCCCGGCATAGAAAATATTGTATCAAGAAAATTCTTAACAATCTCAACATCATCCGCATAATACAGAATAATTCTTATTCCTATAAGATCCTGCATCTTTTTATCCTGATTCTCTGTCCCCGGTCTTCTATAATCCTTTAATATAAGTTTATCAAGCATTGAATCAGGAGCTTTCACCCTGTATGCAACCCTATAATAGAATCCTGCTTTCTTAAGCTTTTCTTCTATAATACTTAGCAGATCATCCTTAACAATATCCGGAACATATATCTTTTCTACATTTTCTTTAGTAAATAATTCATTAACTTCATTCATACCCTAACCTCTGATTCCAGCCACTTTGGCAAACTGTGTCTCCACTCTTGCCCTTAAGCGGTTTTTTATTCCCTCTGTTGTAAATGCAGCTTCAACACCATTCATTATCAGCTTCTTAACATCTTTCTTCTCCATATTGAATGTATCTGCAACTAATGCAAGTTCCCTCGCCTCTGTTGTGTTAGAAACCATCATATTATCCGTATTAACAGTAACTTTTATCCCCTTATTCATAAGCTTCTGTATCGGATAATTCTCTATTGTATCGTATATTTTAGTATTCAGATTGCTTGTCGGACATAATTCCAATGCAGTCTCTCTGTCTGCAAGCTCCTGCATAATTAAAGGATTCTCTGTACTTCTTACGCCATGTCCTATTCTTACAGCTTGAAAATTCAATGCACATTCAACACTTTCTGCTCCGGCTGCCTCACCTGCATGAATAGTAAACGGAACGCCTCTCTGAACGGCATCTCTGAATACATCTGCAAATGTATCTGTTGCATAAAGTCCTTCTGCACCTGCAAGGTCTGCCGCCACAACACCTCTTCCCCTTTCGGCATATAATGCAGCAAGTCTTACTGTTTCCATATTAGCATCCTTATTATCATCCGAACGCATACAACATAATATCAGATTGTGACAGGAATATGACTTCCAGTACTTTCTTGATTCATCAAGTCCCTCACATGCTGCTTCAACAATCTCCTGCTGTGACAATCCTTTTCTTGTATGAAGCTGTGGTGCAAATCTTATCTCGCTGTATATTACTCCCTGTTCTTCCTGCTCTTTAACAAGCTGACACACACTATATTTAACAGCCTCACGCGTCTGCAAAAGCTGAAGCGGAAACTCGAATTTTTCAAGGTATTCATTAAGATTCTTACAATCTGATGATACGCTCAGCTTTTCTGACAATTCTATCTCATCACCTGTTTCTATATTCTGCATATCACAAAGATGTCTTACAGATTCAAGCGACAGTGAACCATCAAGATGTACATGCAGGTCTGTAAGGCAATCCAGTTTTTCTATCCATTCTATATTGCTGATTTTCAAAAAAACACCCTCTAACATAATAATATCTTACATACACTTCTTTACATTTTAAACTGCATTCAGTATATTTGCAACACCGATAAGCTTTTGTCTCCATATTTTACCAAGTATTTTGATAAATTTTATGATTAATTTATATTCAGCACATTTGCATTAAATATGTATGCGTGTTATAATCTATGTATCAATATCGTTATAAGTAATCGGGGGATATAATTATGTCAGTTATTCATGAATCAGCAGAAAACTATCTTGAATCAATATTAATGTTAAGCAAAAAGCTTCCTGTGGTTCGTTCAATAGATGTTGCCAATGAGTTAGGTTTCAAGAAATCAAGCGTCAGTATTGCGATGAAGAATTTGAGGGAATCTAATCATATAACGGTAACTAAAGAGGGGTACATATATCTTACAGAATCAGGTAAAGAGATTGCTGAGATGATATATGAGCGTCACCAGCTCCTTACATCATGGCTCATAAGGCTTGGTGTTGATCCTAAAGTTGCTGAAGAAGATGCCTGCCGTATCGAACATGATATAAGCAAGGAATCATTCAACGCTATTAAGAAAGCTATATCTTAATTTTTCTCATATAATTTCCTTCTCGGAAAGAGCCATACCGGATTATCCGGCATGGCTCTTTCTATTTTACATATTCTTTTTATCCAGCAAATTCCTGTGCCCAGTAACCTCTATATTGACCATTGCTTAGTCCCTCACTATATCCAAGCCCCATTTTTGTATACTCCGGACTTAATATATTAGCCTTGTGTCCTGCTGAACTAAGCCATGATTTCATAACATCTTCAGGAGTTGCCTGACCTGCCGCAATATTCTCACCACATGCATTCCACCATTCAACATTACATATATCATACACTTCAAAACAGCTATGATCGTTAGGTCTTTTATGTTCAAACACACCTGTACAATCCATCTCTATAGCTCTCATATTAGCTGCATTACACAATGCTTCGTCTAATACAAGTGGAGCTACACCAACATTAGTTCTCTCAATATTAACAAGTCTTAAAACTTCATTGGCATATGTGCTATATGTAACTGTGTTAATCTGTGCACGCGCAAGCAGGTTATAATCAGAATTAACATCTTCACTTGCAGACGGAATATCTGTTTCTTCGCTATTATCCGATGAATCTCCGTCACCATATGATTCCCAATCACTATTCTGGTAATCATCTCCCGAATCACTGTCTTCCCATGATTCCTGTCCGGAATTATTCTCATAACCACCTGCCTGTGACAAATCATCAAAAGCCTGTTGTTCTGATGCCTCTGTATTACCAGCAATATCATTATCTGTCAGGTTATTTTCTTCACTGGTTACTTCCTGTGTAAAATCCCCGGTTTCTTTATCAGCTGTCTTAACATTATTACCATCAGTTTTGGTTTCTCCATTGACAACGGTTCTTACTGTAGTCTGTGTCTCTACAGTATTGTCAGAATTCTTCCCATTAGCATTATTGTATGCACTGCCACAGCTTGTAAGCAGTCCTCCAATAATGACTGCTGTCATTAATACAGCTGCATTTTTTCTTCTCATAATTGTATACCCCTGTTTCCTCTCTACAACAGCAATGCTGCTATTTAGAATAATAACACAATGTCATATATTTTACCATATATCTTTTTACCATTTATTACCATATCAACCTATATAATTACCATATTTTACCATTACAACCACTAATATTAGACTTATAAAATGTTATTTTTCTTATAGTGGATTTGCAATCAGATAAACTATGGAGGAATACCAGATGCAGGAATATCATAACAGAATCCGTGAATTACGCGAGGAAAAACATATAACACAGGTAAGATTAAGCACCGAGCTTGAGTTGCCCAGGAAACAATAAGTGCATACGAACAAGGAAGGCATCTTCCAAGTGTCTCATCTCTTATGAAATTAAGCAGTATATTAGATGCAAGCATGGATTACATAATGATGAAATCTGATGTCAGAAATATGATTCAGGTTCAGTCTTTATCCGACAACGAAACAAGATTATTAGGCTACTATAAGAAGCTTAATGCTTCAGGAAAGGAAAAGGCTCTTTCGTATATTGAAGGCCTTAATGACGGTTTAAGGTCAGGCTGCAAATAATTTCATTAAACACATTAAGCCCCCGGACGCAATCTTGTCCGAGGGCTTATTATTTCTGTTCCAATATCTTATTTTTCAAGATATCCTGTGTATTCTGCTGTTCTTAATATATCATTAGCTCTTGCTATCTGTTCCTTATCAGGTGGCATTACATCAGAAAGTGTATACGGAATTCCTAATTCCTCCCACTTAAATACTCCAAGTGTATGATATGGAAGCACTTCAAATCTCTTAACAGTCTTTAAACTGGCAACAAAATCCCTTAACTGTTCAAGGTCTTCCCGTGCGTCTGTCACTCCTGGAACAAGAACATTTCTTATCCACATATCCTTATCATGGTCAGAAAGATATTTTGCAAGGTCAAGGATGTTCTTATTAGTCCAACCTGTAAGGTCCTTGTGCTTCTCATCATTAATCTCCTTAATATCAAGAAGAAAAAGGTCTGTAACAGCCATCAGCCTGTCAAACTTTTCCAGATATTCCGGCTCCATCTTAAAAGGATTACCTGACGTATCAAGAGTTGTATGCACACCATTCTTTTTCGCAATTTCAAAGAGTTCTGTCACAAATTCCATCTGAAGAAGCGCCTCTCCACCACTTACAGTGATTCCGCCACCATTCTTCCAGTAATTTCTGTAACGGTAAGCTTTATTGAACACTTCCTGCGCTGTTTCTAATGTTCCGCCTTCTTCTTTCCATGTCTCAGGATTATGACAATATCTGCATCTCATATGGCAGCCCTTAAGAAATACAATATATCTTACCCCTGGTCCATCAACTGAACCAAAGCTTTCTACCTGATGAACTCTACCTTTAATACTTTCACTCATAGCATTTTCCTCTTCCAATAATTATTACTTTATAATGTATTATCACTTAATAACGATAATTTACTCCAAAAATGTCTACATTTTATAAAAACATATATTTGGTGCATTAAATATAACATATCCCCTATATATTGTCAGTTCGAATTGCTTATGTTCGCATAAAAAAGCAAAATGTAGACCTTTTTATCTCCATTTATCTGCTTTATAGCGCATTCTTTCCAGCTTATTTATCTCGTAACATTTTTCACACATGCCAAATCTATGATTCCATTCCAGTCTCTTCCCACAGCGTTTACATTTGTTGAAGAATTCACCATTAGTAAGTTCTCTTACTATGCGTTCTGATATCTCCTCTTTAAGCATTCTGATACGCTCATCATATTCTGATATATTAAGAGCATTACAGTATGAATTAAGCAGATCCATCTTCTTATACAGCTGTTCAAGGTCATCCAGCTTCATGGCTTCTATATCTTCAGATTCAGTATCTACATAATACCACATCCTGCTTACCGGTTCACCGTCAGCTGTCATATCAACAAGATCCTGCCACAAATATTTAAGTTTCTCGCTATTCTCATCAAATGGAATGTTAATAAGACTGTATTCAAGATATTTATTAATCTTCTCACCATGTTTTTTCTCAATGTATTCAGCAAGTTTAATCCTGTTCTTTAAGTCAGCAACTGAAAAGCATTTCTTTTCAATCGTCTTTAACCATATCTTAAATATCTCTGAAAGGCTGTATGGCATATCCAGAACTTTTCTTGGCGGCTGTATAACGCAGCTTGTTATCTGCTCATATCTTCCATGAAGCAGTTCACCTATCTGGTCCCTGTCCTCTATTGAGTTGACATACCCCTGGTCATACATCCCCTTTCTTCCTGCTCTTCCGGCAATCTGCTTAACCTCACTCATGTTAAGAAATCTTTTGGATTTGCCATCGAATTTTTTCGACTCAGTAAATATTATTCTTCTTATAGGAAGATTTACTCCCATTCCAATAGCATCTGTACATACTACAATTCTGCTCTCTCCATTTAAGAATCTGGCAACCTCTGCTTTTCGCACACTGTATGGAAGTGAACCGTATATAACACTTACTTTATACCCTTCCTTCTTTAGAAGGGTTGCGAGCATAAGAACTTTTCTACGTGAAAATGCTACTAAAGCATCTCCATAGCTGGCATGTTGAAAGTGTATATTCATTTCCGATAGCCGGCTTAACATTTACATCAAGCTTAGGTCCGTAGAATGCAGCCTCTCCGATTTCCTCTGTGTACTCAATTCCGATATCATTAAGAACCTTTCTTAATGCGTTCTCAGCATTGTTCCACATTTCATCATCCTGGTGATACTTAACCTTGTCCTCAGGATCTCTAAGTGACAGTACGCAACGGTAATCTGTAATATTGAAGTCCTTGTAGGTGTCAAATATAAGTGATACAACCTTTGCAAATTCATCCTCGATCTGCTCAGGTGTTACGAATATGTGGGCGTCGTTCTGGCAGAAATGTCTGCCTCGCTCTATTCCCTTAAGTGTACCACTTGCCTCAAATCTGAAGTCGTGGGCGATTTCACCTATACGGATAGGAAGATCCTTATATGAATGCATTCTGTTAGCATATATCATCATGTGGTGTGGGCAGTTCATAGGGCGAAGTACGAATGACTCACCCTCAACATCCATTGCAGGGAACATGTTTTCCTTGTAGTGATCCCAGTGGCCTGATGTCTTGTAAAGATTAACTGTACCAACACATGGTGTCATTACATGAAGGTATCCAAGCTTTCTTTCCTTGTCCTTAATGTAATTCTCAAGCTCCTGCCAGATTGTATATCCCTTTGGAAGGAACATAGGAAGTCCACGTCCTACAAGATCATCTGACATGAAAAGTTCCATTTCTTTGCCAATCTTTCTGTGGTCACGTTCCTTTGCTTCCTCAAGAAGCTTAAGATGTTCTTCAAGCTCCTCAGCTGTTGGGAAACATACACCATAGATTCTCTGCATTACATGGTTATTTGCATCGCCCTTCCAGTAAACGCCTGAATACTTAACAAGCTTGAAATTCTTGCAGAGCTTAGTATTATCAACGTGAGGTCCACGACAGAGGTCTGTGAAATCGCCCTGGTCATATACTGTAATGTTGCCATCTTCAAGACCGCTTATAAGGTCAAGCTTATATTCATCATCAGCAAATAATTCAAGAGCCTCGGCCTTTGAGATCTCTCTTCTGTATATCTTCTTGCCTTTTGCTCATTAATCTTACACCTTCAATTGCTACATTTGTATATGCTTTTGTTTTAGGCGGCAACTCAGTTGTATTTCTTGCCAACTTTGTATTTCTATCAATGATGGCATTATATTTTGATAAGAAGTACATTATATATTACTCTGTTCCTGTTGCTAATATTGCACTTATATGTACCATATTTTTCCCATTCGTTATTGATGGGGCTAATTACGACAGAGTAGATGCCTTTACAAAGGTATTCCTTTTTGACCTTGTTGCTATTATTTTTATACAAAGCTGTTGACAGAGGACGAGAGCTTCTTTCTCAGAGTGAAGAAACACTATCTACTATTAACAGCAACTCACATGCAGCCAATGACATAGCCATTAATCTTAATTCAGCTATCGAAAATTGTAAGAACGGTCTTGATAACTTATCTGAACAGGCAACTAAGGTAAATGAAGCTGCTTCTCAGATGAATACCGTTATTGACGATACAACCAATGCAACTATATCTGTAACTGAGAGAATTCAGGATGCCACCGATGAAATCAATAAGAATTATGAGCTTTCCAAAGAGCTTGATGCTGGCTTCGAAAAAGTTGATACATCAGTCAGAGCCGGTAATAACGAAGTAAATGTTGTTAAAAACACTCTTTCGGAGATGGCAGAAACTGTTGGCTCTGCCAGAGGAGCTATGTCTGAGCTTATGAACGAGATGTCTAAGATTACTTCAATTCTTGAAGAAATCAACGCAATCGCAGCCCAGACCAATCTTCTTTCTCTTAATGCCTCAATTGAAGCTGCAAGAGCCGGTGAGCACGGTAAGGGATTTGCTGTAGTTGCAGATGAAATCCGTCATCTTTCTGAACAGAGTTCAGAAGCTGCAGACAATATCCACAAGATCATTAACGGTCTTTCAGGTATGACAGATGAAGTTTCTAACCGCGTGAATGCAGGTGCTGAATCAGCTAATAATGTTGTTTCCAAGATGGACACTCTTGTCAATGTTCTCACCGGAATTAATGATTCAACAGAAGTTGCACACGATCTTGTAAGAGAACAGTATAAGGTAATCGAATCTGTCAGGACAGCTTTTGACAGCGTTAACTCAGACATTCAGACGCTTGTTGCTACCTCTGAAGAGAACGCTGCAATGATATCTAATATTTCAGAGAGCATCCGCCAGCAGGAAGAAGCCGTTTCGAATGTTGACGATGGCATCGAGCATGTCTTAAAGCTTTCTGGTGAATTGAAAGAACATTTTAATTAATATGCATATAAAAAGTGGCAGTCTTCAGAAATACCTGAAGTACTGCCACTATTTTTAACATAAACCTATCTTTTTATCCAATCTAGTTTCTCCAATTAAGTTCCCCAATCAAGAAAGCTTCATATCTCCATCTTTAACCCAGCCAATCTTTTTAAGAAGCATATTAATAAGCGGACATATCACTGCCGGAAGAATGAATGATATAAGTATCAATCCAGCCCAGTCAAATCCTGTAATTGCAGTCTTTGTTCCATTAGCAATATCAGCTACCCAACCAGAATATACACCAATCTGTCCAACAAATCCGCAAGTTCCCATACCAGATGATACCGGAGTGCCATTCATCTGCAGCTTAAACAGGCATGTTGCCATAGGACCTGTAATTGCAGACGTAACTATCGGTGCTATCCATATTCTCGGATTCTTAATTATATTTCCCATCTGAAGCATAGATGTACCAATTCCCTGAGAAACAAGTCCTCCCCATCGGTTCTCCTTAAATGACATAACTGCAAATCCAACCATCTGCGCACAGCAGCCTGCAACTGCTGCTCCGCCTGCAAGCCCAGTAAGTCCAAATGCAGCACATATCGCGGCTGATGATATAGGGAGTGTAAGTGCAATTCCAACAAGAACTGATACTGCAATTCCCATAAGGAAAGGCTGAAGATTAGTTGCAAGCATAATAAGTTCGCCAATCTTCATTGCCGCTTTTCCCAAAGCCGGTGCAATAAGAGCCGCTACTCCTGTTCCAACACCTATAGTAACAAGCGGTGTAACAAGAATATCTATCTTAGTTTCTTTAGAAATCATCTTACCTGCTTCTGCTGCAATAATGGCAACAAAATATACTGCAAGCGGACCACCTGCACCGCCAAGCGCATTAGATGCAAATCCAACAGTTATAAGTGAAAACAGTACAAGTGGAGGGCATTTCAGTGCATAACCGATTGCCACTGCCATTGCCGGTCCGCTCATTGCTGACGCAAGCCCTCCAACTGTATAATTGACACCGCTCACTGTTGCCACAGTATTAGTAAGAAAACCAATATGCAGCTGTGTTCCCAATGTATTAAGAATTGTTCCTATAAGAAGTGAGCAGAACAATCCCTGCGCCATTGCACCCAGTGCATCAATTCCATACCTTTTAACTGAAACTTCAATATCCTTGCGTTTCAGAAATGTCTTAAATTTCTCCCACATAATAAACCTCACTTTGTAAATTTTCTTTATGATAGCATATTATGGGGGGGATTGTGAATATAGCAATTTTTACTCACCCTATATCATCCAAATTTCTTTATAATATAACTCATTCGTCAGCTTCCTTTCGGCTGATTTCTATTTTTATTATATTTTAGCCGAAGCATAATTGTTTTATTCCAAGAGCCATCATTATATGAAAAATTTTATAGCATTATTATTCAAAGCATTATAATTCTAATTAATCTGGTATTAAACAGACTGAATATAGCAAATCCGAAAGCATCAAACTTTCTAAGGTATGTGTGATTTACATATCTTTGTTTATCGGCTAATAATGTGTAATCTTTGTTTACATCTAATTTTTCCAACATAATAAACCTCCCTTTTGCAAATTTTCATCATGATAGCATATTATGGGGGATTGTAAATTGTCCATGGCGGATTAGAAATTAATGTTTATCAGAAAGTAATGGTGCCTATTATCCCATCCATTTTCCCAAGAGCTGATTTTCTTTCTCTTATAGCCCTCTCTAATGACATTTTTTCATAAGATGTACCTTTAAGTTCTTCAATAGTCCATTCATCTCCTAAATCTGCCATCTCATCAATAAAAATTTCTTTTTCATTTTCTTTCATAACTATATATCCTCCTTAATGTGACCTCAAATTTTCCAATAATTGTTCTGCCATCTCAATAAGTTCTGCCGTTTCTGACTGATTATCATACATATTATTAATCTTTTCTTTAAGACTCATTACCTGCTCATCTACTGTCATGTATTCAAGCTTTGCAATTTCTGATAATCTGTATCCAAACCGTTGATACAATCTTATCTTTTTAATCTTTTTTACTGCAGCATCATCATATAGCAGGTAACCATACTTATTCTTTTTAGTTGCTTTAACCAAGCCATAGTTTTCATATGTCTGCACAATCTTTCTCGTCACTCCTGTTTCCTTGCATACTTCTTTAAGTGTCATTAAATCATTCCTCATAGGCCCTCCTTTAACCTATGACTGCTCCAACGGAGCAGTCAAATGGTTTTTACAAAAAATTTGATTTTCATAAAAGGCCATGTAAATTTCGCGAAAAATGATTGTGATGATGCAGGTGAAGGTAAGAAAAAAGCGCCCTAGTCAATTAACTAGAGCGCTACTCTTAATATTCAACCCCCAATTACATGTAAATAATTCTATAATCTTCATATCCCGACAAAAATCCTTTTATAATATTTTTTATATTTTCAGACGCTTTATCATAAATGCCCTTAGATTCAACATCTTCAAGTCCCATTCGTTCAATTTCATCTACTATTTCCTCATACTGCGAAAACTCAATAGGATTCAAAATATTATTTGATTCTGAACATGTTACTGTGTCCCATATTACATAATTATCATTCAGCTGTATTTCAGGCAACTTAATATATATTTTACTACTATCATTATCAACATTAATAACCATTTTGCTCATATCATATCCAACTTTAACAACACCACTTGCTTTAATTTCAATAGAATTCGTTGTTCCCAAAATTTTGATGTTATCAAACCAATATCTTGCAGTATCTTTACCATAAGTTACAGTATACTCACCACTATAACTTGATATATGAAATAACATATCAATTCTAATCCCTTAAATCTCTCCTATTTTTAAGGGAATAAGCAATATAATAAGCGAATATCTCCTTAGAGTTCTATCCATGCTCAGTTCTCAATATACTAATCATATATATTCTGCCACACAAATATAATACAATCTAACACCTGATACCTATCAATAGTCGCATTTTACAACTTCTTATGGGTAATTTTTCCATCAAATCATCATATTCAAGTCAATACTGCATCAAAAAAGCCTATAAGATGTTCAAGCAAAACAATCTTATAGGCTTTTCAACTCTAAGTATTCAATTTACCTGCCAAAACTACCTATCAGTCAACATAAAAAATGTTTCTTATAGGAAGACGACAATTCCACATTATATTTTATACATTAACGACTGAATTTCCTCATGCGAAATCGCCAAATCTACCAGATCTCGCCGATGCAGTGATGCTGCCATCACCAACGCCGCAGCAATCAAGCAAACTAGCCAGCAAGCCCCTAAGACACTCTCGTCTCACGAATCACCTTCCTCACAGCCAGCACCTTGCCTGCTGAAACTGAAAGCTCATCGACACCCATCTTAAGAAATTCTTCTGTGAGTGTTGTGTCTGCACCGAGTTCACCACAGATACCTGCCCAGATGCCCTCTGCATGTGCATTCTCAACAACCATTCTTATCATGGCAAGAATGGCTGGATGATGAGCATCGTAGAAATCATCAAGCTTTGTATTCTGACGGTCAATCGCTAGCGTGTACTGTGTCAGGTCATTAGTTCCGATACTGAAGAAATCCACCTTCTTAGCAAGCTGGCGGCTCATAATTACAGCAGCCGGAGTCTCAATCATAATTCCACTCTTAGGATTACCGAATTCAATTCCCTGCTCTGTAAGCTCAGCCTTAACTTCATTCTCAATAACCTTAATCTTATCAACTTCCTGTTCACTGATTATCATAGGATACATTATAGATATGTTTCCATACGCACTTGCTCTGTAAAGGGCGCGTAACTGTGTCTTGAATATCTCAGGTCTTGTAAGACATATTCTTATTGCACGAAGACCAAGAGCAGGATTATCCTCTTTATCGAGTCCGAAATAATCACACTGCTTATCAGCACCGATATCAAGAGTTCTTATAATTACCGGTTTTCCAGCCATGCTTTCAGCTACAGTACGGTATATGTTGAACTGTTCTTCTTCTGTTGGAAATGTATCAGATTCAAGATATATGAATTCACTTCGAAACAGTCCGATTCCTGCTGCATCATTGGCAATAACATTTGCGAGATCCTTAATGTTACCAATATTAGAGTAAAGCTTAATCTTCTTGCCATCTAAAGTCACATCTTCCTTGCCTTTAAGTTCCTGCAAAAGAGCTTTCTTCTCATTGTCTTTGCGCTGTTCCTCCTGCATTGCTGACAGGGTTGCCTCATCAGGTTCAATATATACGACACCGTTAGTTCCATCGACAACGCCAAGCTTGCCATTAAGAGATTCATCAATAACAATATCTGAACCAATTAAAGCCGGAATTCCCATTGTTCTTGCAAGAATGGCAGTATGTGAATTAACTGAACCCTTCTGTGTAACAAATGATAATATCTTGCTCTTATCCATCTGGACTGTCTCTGATGGTGCCAGATCCTCTGCCACCATAATAACAGGCTCGTCTACATCTACACCGCTTCCTGTATTGCCAGAAAGTATTCCTAACAGTCTTTCTGTAATATCTTTGACATCTGCTGCTCTTCCACGCATATATTCATCGTCCATGGCTGCAAACATCTGTGAAAAATTATCCCCTGTCTGGGCTATGGCATATTCTGCATTCACCATCTGACTCTCGATAATATGCTCAACAGATTCCTTATAATCGTCATCCTCAAGCATCATCTGATGAATCTCAAATATTGCCGCATTAGCCTCGCCAACTTCGCGAAGTGCTTTATCATGAAGTTCCCCCAGTTGTTTAAAGGCTATTTCTACAGCTTCATAATAACGGTTCTTCTCTGCTTCTGCATCAGTAATCTTTACACGCTTAACCTGATGTTCACCTTTCTCATACACCATTATCTTACCTATAGCAATGCCTCCAAATACACTTTTTCCAGTATATTTATTCATGTGCACCTCCTGACTGCTACATATTGCTCTTCATGAATTCTTCAATCTTAGCTGCTGCAGCCTCTTCATCTTCACCTTCTACAGTAATTGTAACTTCATTTCCACATTTTACTGCAAGTGCCATAACACCGAAGATTTTCTTGCAGTCTCCTGACTTGCCATCCTTAATAATTGTAATCTTACTGCTAAATTCCTTAGCAGCCTTTACAAGCTCTCCTGCTGGACGAGCATGTATGCCTTCTGCATCTGTAATAACGTACTTAAATTCCTTCATAATTAAAAACCACCTTTCTTAGGCTGCTTTCTTCTTAAAGAGCCCTAAACATATTGTTGAGATGATAGTTCCTGCCACAAGTGCAATCACATAATATATTGCATTGCCTACTACAGGGAATACGAAAATGCCGCCATGTGGTGCCATTAAAGTACATTTGAAAAACATACTGACAGCACCTGCTGCACCTGAACCTATGATACATGCTGGTATTACATGTAAAGGATCTGCTGCCGCATATGGTATTGCACCTTCTGTTATAAATGCAAGTCCCATAATAAAGTTAGTTGGACCAGCATCTCTTTCTTCCTTAGTAAACTTATTCTTAAAAAGTATTGTTGCAAGAGCAATCGCACATGGTGGAACCATACCACCTATCATTACTGCTGCCATTATATCATAATTACCTGCTGCAATGGAAGCAGTTCCAAAAACATATGCTGCTTTATTGAACGGACCACCCATATCAATTGCCATCATGGCTGCAAGTATGAATCCAAGAAGAACCCTGCTTGTACTTCCCATTCCTGCAAGGAAGCTGTTAAGTCCTGTGTTAATCCCACCCATTACAGGCTCTACAATAAATGTCATTCCAAGTCCTATTACCAGAATACCCACTACCGGATATATAAGTACAGGTGCTATCTTTTCCAATGCCTCTGGTAACTTATCACATATCTTTCTTAAAAGAACTATAATATATCCTGCTGCAAAACCTGCTACCAGAGCGCCTAAGAATCCAGACTTTCCATTAGCTGCGATATAACCACCAACAAAACCAAGTGCAAGTGCCGGTCTGTCACCAATGGCCATTGCAATAAATCCTGCCAGAACAGGGAGCATGAAGCCAAATGCTGCTCCACCGATAGACTTAAACAGTGCCGCAACAGGTGTTATCGTACCAAAGTTGCTTCGTTCTGCCTCTGACAGTGCATTCATATCAACATTAAGTCCATCAATAAGAAATGCTATGGCAATCAGAATACCTCCGCCTACAACGAAAGGTAACATATGTGATACACCATTCATAAGCTGTGTATATATCTTATGTCCAATTCCGCCGCCTTTCTTTGCTGATGTGCTTTCCTTCTTTTCAGAAGTTCCTGCCTTATATACAGGTGCATCTCCTGCAAGAGCTTTCTTTAAAAGTTCATCTGCTTTATTAATTCCATCTGAAACCTGACACTCAATTACTTTCTTTCCATCAAATCTCTCCATTGGAACCTGTGCATCTGCCGCAACAATAATACACTCTGCCGATTCAATATCTGCATCTGTCAGTACATTCTTAGCTCCGCCAGAACCTCTTGTCTCAATCTTAATTGCACATCCAGCCTTAGCTGCTGCCTTCTCAAGTCCTTCTGCTGCCATGTAAGTATGTGCAATACCTGTAGGGCAGGAAGTAACTGCAAGAATCTTAGCCGGCTTATTGTCTTCCTTTTCAAGTCTTTCATCTATACTCTTGGCTTCTTCGTCAGCCCCATCTATGATTTCAATGAATTCCTCAGGGCTTCCAGCTTTCATAAGCTTTGCTACAAAATTCTCATCCATAAGAAGCACTGATAACTTGCTTAATACATCAAGATGTACGTTATCCTTAGTATCCGGCGCTGCAATAAGGAAAAGAACCTTTACCGGCTCATCATCAAGCGATTCAAAATCAACTCCATCCTTAATAATCATTGCTGCAAGTCCTGGTGCATTAACAGCACTGCATTTGCCATGAGGAATTGCTATTCCTTCTCCTACACCTGTTGTACTTTCTTCTTCTCTTGCATATACTTTAGCCCTGTAGCTTTCAATATCATCAATCTTTCCGCTCTTTGCCATAAGTTCTACAGCCATATCAAGAGCCTCACTCTTTGTCTTAGGAGCAGCATTAAGATTAATGCTTCTCTTATCAAGTAAATCTGTAATTCTCATAAAATACCTCCTTTACATTATCTCTTGCAGGTAACCTCTACCCGCTTTAATACCTCTGAAATCTCTCTTTTTGTTGCAAGATTTTCTGAAAATGCACTGGCACTTCCTGTTGCAACGCCCATCCGGAATGCATCTTCATAATTGCCTGTCTGAAGATACCCCGCCATAAATCCTGCAACCATTGAATCACCTGCACCTACTGAATTCTTAAGCTCGCCCTTTGGTGCATCTGCTTCATATACGTTTCCATGTTCATCAATAAGAACTGCGCCTTTTCCACCCATCGATATAAGCACATTGACAGCTCCCATATCCTGCAGCTTCCTTGCATATGGAATAACCTCTTCCTTAGATTCAAGCTTAACACCAAATATATCTCCAAGTTCATGCTGATTAGGCTTGATAAGAAATGGGTGATATTCAAGGACATTAAGTAAAAGCCTGCTTGTCGCATCAACTATAATCTTAACATCTCTTCCCTGTAGTCTTCCCATTATTCTTCTGTATATATCGTCTGATATACATGAGGGAATACTTCCTGCAAGCACAAGAACATCTCCACTTGAAAGTCTGTCAATCTTACTTACAAGAGAATGGAGATTATCTTCTGATATCTGAGGTCCCATTCCGTTAATCTCTGTTCCATCTATGTTCTTAATCTTCATGTTTATTCTTGAAAAACCATTATCAACCTGAATAAAATCTGTATTAATGCCATACTCTGATACCATGTCACATATCTGTTTTCCGGTAAACCCGGCTACAAAACCAAATGCTGTTGTATCAAATTCAAGATTATTAAGAACTATTGAAACATTAATTCCTTTACCCCCTGGAAGCATATGCTCATATGATGTTCTGTTCGTCATCCCCAGTTCAAAACTCTTAACTTCCACTATATAATCCAGTGACGGATTAAATGTTACTGTATATACCATTGTCTCTCCTTTCTGGCTTCACGACCTTTTTGATATAATTATAATACAATCACATTCATTCAAAATCAATCACATTCATTCACAAACTTTTAGATTATTTTTGTGCATTTTTCACAAATTATCATCAAAATACTTTCTCTAAATATGCATTGTGTATCAACTTCATAACTTTCAGTATCGGTCAAAAACAAAAAAAATATGCCAGAACTTCAGACTCAGCAAAAGTTCCGGCATATTAGTATTATATATTATTATATTAATGTTTTCCCTTAAGAAGTGGTGATAATGGCTTATATATAAGCATTGATATCCCTACATCTATAAGACCTTTAACTATTGTAAAAGGAAGATTAAAGCATATCAGACACTGCATGATTGATTTCATAGATGGAATTATAGCCTGATACAGACTTAATATTACCACCTCTGGCATTGCCAGCTTATAATACACCGGATACACTATGAAATAATTCTCCCTTATATTCTGTAATATTATTCTGCCTCCTTAAGGTGCATCTTTTTTTGATGCATGCTCCATAGCTTCAACAAGAGTTCTCATATCACTAAGTATCTGTGTAGTTCTTTCTTCACCAAGTTCAGCAATAACATTACCATAATATTCTCTGTTATTGTCTCTCTTTTTTCAAGAAATCCCTTCCGGCATCGGTGAATACGAGATATGTACCATCTGTTCCTTTGCCATCATGTTTCCATAAAGCATAGCCCATGTCCTTAAGACTGCTTGCGATTGCCGATGTCTGTGGAATTGATATTCTCATAAATGAAGACAAATCCTTAAGATATGTCTTATCCTTGCCATCAATACAATCTTTCTCCATTACCTTGAGTGCAATATAATCTGCCAGCTCAAGACCATTGTAAAAATTCTTTCTTCTCTCCTTATCCATCAGGAACCTCTGAAATATAAGTTCTGTAGATAATTCGAAGCTTTCAAAACTATTGTTCATGCCCCTATCTCCTCTCTGTTTTAAAATAATGATTCGATAGATTTATATTATCAGAAAAATCCTTATATGTCTGTATAACAATCATGAACAATTATTAAAAAGTTATAAACTATGGATTACAGCATTCCGCTGCCGTATATCCCGCTCCAATAAGTTCTTCTCTTTCAGCATAAGAATATATCTTATTCTTAGTTCCAATTCTTGATGCCTTTTCGCATTCCGGTTTATGAAATGTCATTGTTTTACTGTTAAGAATATAATTGAAATCCATTGATGAATCCTTCATCTGTGCAGCCATATCTAGGAATTCTCCTGTATATTCAGACTCTCCTGTTGAATATATGTAATTAATACCCGGCTGTACATTATATAAAAATATATTAAAGCATATTCCTTCTCCATTGTCCTCTACAGAATAAGCCTCCATAAGAACCCCCCGGCACATAAGTTCTTCACCAACAAATACCGGAGTAGTCCTGTACATAACGTGATTAGAAGTTTTCTCCAGATATCTTGCAATCTTTACCACATATGCATTCATATAGTTCTTCATATATGGAGTTGCTGTTATATAATTCTTCTTATCAGTATCAGAACCTCCAAAGCACCATGCAATACTCTGTACTCTGTTCTGGCAGTATCCATCTCCCGCAATACTGTCATACTTGATATTATTCCATCCTGTAGGACAGATACTTTTTGATTCACCTTTCTTATCATCTTCAGATGGCATTGAATCATAATCTAAACATGCCATTGCAGAAGTAACCCTTTTGATACTGTCAAGCGGTCCATATTTTATATATGAATCCTTAACTATCTCAGAGCTTGTAAAATACGGCTTATTATCATTAACTACAACATATGGATTATCTCCATTATATGCCGGAATATCCTCATAGGAAAACTGTATACTGTTTGAATTAACATTATTAGCAGACACATTTGCAAAAAGTTTATATCCGCCAAACACAATCAACACAAGTAATATTATCCCTATTATTTTCTTTCTCATTTCGTATCACCCTTCTTCATTCCTGGTATCTGTGCCAGAATAACCGCTGTAAACACAAGTACACACCCCATTATCTCTTTTGGTTTTAACAATTCCCCAAGTACAATCCATCCGGCAAGCACCGCAAACACTGATTCAAGGCTCATGACAATAGATGCCACCGAAGGCTGTGCATATTTCTGTCCAACCATCTGAAGTGTATATGCTATACCGCCTGACAATACACCTGCATAAAGTATCGGAATAAGCGCAGCTTTAATTCCTGCAAATGTAACATTTTCCGTAAATATCATAGCAAATGTTGAAATAATTGCAATAGCCATAAATTGTATACAGGACATTTTCATGCTGTCAGCACTTGAAAATTTATCAATAACCAGAATGTGTATTGTAAAGCATATTGCTCCCAGGAACACAAGGACATCTCCAAGATATATTCCTGATACACCACCAGACATACATAAAAGATACATTCCGGCAACGCATCCTGCAACAGAAACGCCGGTTATCCAGTGCATTTTCTTACCCATAAAAACCGAAACTACCGAAACCATAACAACATAAGTTGCTGTAATAAAGCCCGACCTTCCTGATGCCGCGACCCCTTGTGGATATACACTTATTCCATACTGCTGGAAAGTCATCGCTGCAAAGAGAACAATTCCACATATTATGCCTGCACCCAGTGGCCATGTCTGTAAACGGCTTCCATTCTCTGTACTAATCACTTTCCCTGAATTATTTCTTTTATCCAATACATTTTTAATTATAATTACGACTGCCAGAAATAGTGCTCCGACTATAGACCTTGCAGCATTAAATGTAAATGTTCCCACTGCTCCTGCACCACTTGTCTGTGCAACAAATGCCGTTCCCCAGATAAATGCAACAAGAAGCAGTATCAGGCTTCCCTTTATATTATTCATTGCTCTTACCCTTATTAATATATTTGATACCTGTAAATGCACCTATAAGAATAACTAAACCTATAATAAGAGGAACAACAGGATTCTGTACAAATCCTGCAATAACATATGTCACACAAGAAATAACTGCAACTACAATTACATATGGAAGCTGTGTAGACACATGATTCATGTGATTACACTGTGCTCCTGCCGAAGCCATAATTGTCGTGTCAGATATTGGTGAACAATGGTCTCCACAGACAGCTCCAGCCATACATGCTGAGATTGATATAATCATCATTGTATGGTTCGTTCCTGAAAATGTATTTACAACAATAGGAATAAGAATTCCAAATGTTCCCCACGATGTTCCTGTTGCAAAAGCAAGGAATACCGCAACCAGAAATATAACTGCCGGCAGAATACTTAACCAGCCGCCCGATACTCCTTTTACAAGTCCGGCAACAAACTCCTTAGCGCCCAGACTGTCTGTCATTGCTTTGAGTGTCCATGCAAATGTAAGAATAAGGATTGCTGGTACCATTGCCTTGAATCCTTCCGGTATGCATGAGCATGATTCATTGAATGAAAGTACCCTTCTTACTGCATAGAACACAATTGTTATTATAAGTGCAAAGAAACTTCCAAGCATAAGTCCTACCGAAGCATCACTTCCTGAAAATGCATCAACAAAACCTACTCCCTTGAAAAAATCTCCTGAATATAGCATTCCAATTATGCAGCAAACTATAAGTGTAATAATTGGAAACAGCAGATCTAACACTCTTCCGCGTCCCTTAATTACATCTTCTGTTGCGTTAGCATATGGCCTGTCAGGAGTTGTATACAAGTCTCCCTTAGCTGCATTTGCTTCATGAACTGCCATTGAACCAAAGTCAACCTTTAACGCTACAATAAGAATCATTGCTGCAATAGTAAATAACGCATAATAATTGTAAGGAATAGCCTTAATAAATATTCCAAAACCATCTTCGCCCTCAACAAAACCTGTTACCGCTGCTGCCCATGAAGATATAGGCGCAATAATACAGATTGGTGCCGCTGTTGCATCAATAAGATATGCAAGCTTTGCTCTCGAAACATTATGCTTGTCTGTTACTGGACGCATAACGCTTCCAACAGTAAGGCAGTTAAAATAATCATCAATAAATATAAGAATTCCAAGAAGCACCGTAACAAGCTGTGCTCCAACTCTTGTCTTAATATGTCTTCCAGCCCATTCTCCAAATGCTGCAGAACCACCTGCTTTATTCATCATGCACACCATGATTCCCAGTACAACAAGGAACACCAGAATTCCTACATTGTAAGGATCTGACAATACTCCTACAAGACCATCTTCAAATATATGAAGAACTGATTTTTCAAAACTGAACCCGCTCTGGAATATATTTCCATAGAACAGTCCTCCTATTACAATTCCTACAAAAAGTGAACTGTAAACCTCTTTAGTAATTAATGCTAATATAATAGCAACCAGCGGTGGTATAAGTGCCCAGAAGGTTGCATACAGATTAGGTACATACTGAATAACTTCTTCCATTGTATCTCTCCTTAATAAATGTATATCCTACACTAATTGTGTATTCTGCTTTCACTGCAAGTAAAATATATAACCTGATAATTCTTTGCAATCTCGTCGAGAAGCTTCATAGCCCCCTTAATATTATTATCATCAAGATTGACAAATGGGTCATCAAATATAAGAAATGGCTTCTCTTCTTTATACATTGCCTCAACAAGCGCCATTCGCATGCATACTCCAACCAGATCCTGCTTTCCTGCACTAAGATATCCAATATCTCTTGGCATATTCTGCTCCATGACAGTAAGCTTTGTATCTGCATCAAGATTGTATGCATCAGGCTCACATCCGGTAAGTATAGTATAATACTTCCTAAAGCCCGACATAACAGGTCCCATATATTCAGAAGTAAAAGACTGCTTTGAATCCTCCATAATCTGTTTTGTAAGCTTCAGCAATCTCTCTTTATTCTTTTCGCTTTCCTGAATATCTGTAAGCCGGTTAAGTTCCTGCCTGCAGTTTTCACACTCATCAGCCTGAATCTGAAGATTCTCTAACTGCTTATTGCACTGAGATATCTGTTGTGCATATTCTTCAATCATGTTGTCAATCCGTGTCATATCTGACGCTATCTCTTCCAGTGAAATCTTATCAGCATCATTTTGTGCCGCAAACATACTGATATCATTCTCTGACTCAAAATCAGCTTTAATCATCATTGCATTATCAACTCACTTTTAGCACAATAATATCCATCAAGCTTTTTGTCAAGGTTTCTAAGTGTTTCTCCAATACTTTCCTCGCCCTTAAAGCTTTTAATATATTTTTCCAGAAAGCATTTAATACCTGACATATTCTGCTCGTACTGGTTTCTATAGATATCTTGTTTAGACATTTCTTGATTAATTCTTTTATAGTCAGCCATGTCATTTCTTATGCGTTCAATTGCCAGACTATAATTATTACCATTAGCGGCACAGTTATACCGTTTCAGAAATACATCCAGCCTGTTCTCAAGCTGTTTTATCTGTTCAGATAATTCGTTGTCCTGACCAGCCGCCCGTTTCTCAAGTTCACGATAATCTTCTATATCATGACATAAACCCGAAAGCTCCCATGCAATGTTATCTCTGCTAAATGTAATCTCATATTCTTCACAGAACTGCCTTACAACATTCTCCGTTCCGCTGATAAAATTCTTATCATCATTAATATCCGCTTCAATTGCCTTAAGCTTATTATCAGATTCAGCACTTATATTCATAAATTCACTATCATGCTGTTTCTTCTTCACAGTTCCAATCACTGAAAATACTACTGCCATACACAAGCCGACAATAATCATGGCAATTCCAACTTCCATTACAGGCACAACAAGCACACCGCCTATTACAGCCATTACGATTCCTGCTATAATTCCAGGCACACATGAATTTTTATATAACTTAGCTCTTTCAAGTCTTGCTTGTTCATTCTCTCTTGCAAGATCCAGCTTCATTTCCTTGCCAACAATAGAATTCTGCTTGTTCTGTGCTGAAATCCAGATATCATGAATCTTCCCGACTTTGTTTTCATCGGGAATTCCTCTTGCAAACCTTTTCTTATACCCTTCAAGCTTTTCCAGTTCATCATCAGACAAACGGTTCTTCGCAACAGCTTCTTTAAGTTCATCTAATTGTCTGGCAGTATTCTGCCATTCATCAATAGTTTCACTATCAGGAACCCCCTGTTCAAACATACCTCTAAGTTGTTCAAGCCTTTTACTGTCATCATCATCAATGTGTGTGAATTTTCCACTTAATCTTCCTGCTTCATCAAAGATTTCAATCTGCTTGTGCACATCTTCCTTTTCAGGCAGTTCCCCATTAAAGTAATGTTCATATTGTTCAAATGCGTTCTTCTTATTATTACATTCCTTATCAAGCAGCTGATACTTCTCTTTCAATGCCTGTATATCCTTCTGCACACTTAAATGCTTCTGCTGTTCCTGCATTTTCTTTCTGTCAGCTCTAAGTTCTTCTCTCTTAGCACACAGATTATCTCTTATATCTGTCTGCTCTTCAATAATTCTGTCTGTCTGTGAATAATTGTTAATCCTGGCAGCAAGCTCTGTTATTCTTGATTTCCTCTTAGATATAGATCCTGTAGACCTCGTACTTGTTATATTATTAAGCACCGCGGTCAGTCTTCCCACAGCAGTTTCAAAATTATTAATATCATCTGTATTATCTGCAAGATTTCCAATCTTAGCATTTATGCTGTCAGTAGTTGCCGTAACACAATCACTCTGACCTATAAACACAGTTCTCTCAAAAGACTGTGCATCTATCTTGAACAATTCTTCTCCAATATCACACGAAAAATCATCACATTCAACATTAGTGTCTTTTCTTACAAGCAGGAATTCATCATCCGCCTGCTTTTTTCCAAAGGTTCTTCTAAGTGAATAAACCACTCCACCAGTTTCAAATACTATCTCACCACCATAAACACCCTTCTGCCACGGCATAAGACGATTTCTTTCCTTATCGACTAATTTCTTCTTGCTTTCATTCTTAAATCCATAAAACATAACACGGATAAAGGATGCAAGTGTACTCTTTCCCCAGCCATTATCCTCACATATCGTATTACATTCACCAGAGAAATCATATGTAACATTATTCAGTTTTCCAAAATTTTCGATTGTACAACTGATAAGTTTCATCAGACTATCTCCTCCCCCTGCAATGCCTGTAATCCATATCGTATAATTACAGCTTTATCTTGTTCATTAATATCGTCTCTCCCCATAACATTTCTAATAAATTCTCCCTTAAGTGAAACATCATGCTCATAAGACATATAATCAACCCTATAAGCGGTGCAGTCCTTTATCTTAAATGCATAAAACCTGTTTTCAAACTGCTTACACAGATAGTCCGTATCTTTCTCACATTCAACATCCAATTCACCTGTAAGTTCAAGCTTAACCAGACTATCTTTCGTAAAACCTGCATTGTTAAGAAAACTGCTTAATTTCTGTTCAATTTCAAATGTGTTTTCACACCCTGTAACATCGACCTGTGCAACATAAATATTTCTTCTTGCAAATGGAACAAAATATGTATCAGAACTGCCAGAGGTTTCATCAATATCAAGCACTACAAAACCATGCTCTCCAGCCTCATCAAAGCCCCTTCCCTCAAGGCATCCCGGATAACAATACACTCCTCTGGCATCCAGCCTGTCACTTGAATATTCATGTACATGTCCAAGTGCAAGATAATCAATTCCACGGTTTCTTAAATCCTTAAGACTTATTATCTGTGCATTATTCTTAGAAATATGAGAAGCCTCCTGCCCATGCAGTACAACAATATTATAATTGCCTGCATTGAGAGAAAGGCTTCCATATATCTTACCCGCATTATCACTGTCAAGTTCCACGCCGGTAATAACAATATCTTTTGTAATACCACCATTATTAATTATACCGGCATTGTAACTTGTCCATTCTTTTCCAAACATACGAAGATTGGCAGGAATCTCATCCAGATACGACACAAAGCTTCCATTGTCATGATTACCCTGCAGATAATAAAATGCAATACTGGATTGTTAATTATTATATTATATACTTCTTTCTTTGCTCCAACTGATATGTTCCTTGTATCAAACAAATCCCCCGCAATTATAATAACCCCGATACACTCCTTCACAGCATATCCAACCATATCCTTAAAAGATGCCAGCAGCTCACTCCTGCGTTCTCTTGCCTTATCTTTATCAAGATTAGCCGTCATCGCTGAATCCAGATGAATATCTGCACAATGCAAAATCTTCATATCTTCTCAACCTCAACTAATACATACTAATTAATGTGTAGAATACACTCCTTCAACATGAACACTCTCTGTTGTTTCATTCTGGATATATATTCTGTATGATCCGCTCATTGTCAGCTCAAATATGTGTGAATCATTGCCATTGGCAATGATATATCTTTTCGAACCATCAGGCTGTATAATTCCTGCTCTGACACTATGAAATGGTTCCACCGAAAATACACTTAAAACTATCCTCTGTCCAGAAGATGCATGAAAGCTTGATGTTGACCTCCTTACCCCGGCATACACATCCCATGAGATTGTACCATTTGAAGCGCATGGCATTATTTCATCAGGATTAACATCTTCTTCATACATGTCTGTAACAGCTGAATCTTCATAATCAGCAGCCTCATAATATTCTGTTTCTAATACTTGTAGCTCTCTTTTTTCATCAGCAGTTACCTCCGCAACCTTAACTGATGTTTCAGTTACGGTTGTAGCTGCTCCCGCCACCATAACAGAACTCATAGCAACAAATAAAGTCAGTATAGCTGCTGCAACAGCCATTGGTCTTTTCTTAACATTATAACTCTTCATAACATGCTCCATTCTTTCTCTTAAACTGTTTTTATTTTCATACAGACTTGCAGACAGCATGTCATAAAGATTATTATTTCTCACAGCAAGATTAAATATTGTTTCATAATATTCATGTAGTCCATTCTCTGACATACATACAGAATAGTCACATGCATACTCAGCATATTTAATAAATCTTCTGTAAAAAATCCATATAACCGGATTAAAGAAATTAAGTATACTTGCCACCGCAAGAAGATATCTGAACCATATATCATTATGAACCACATGTGTAAGTTCATGTGCAAATACAACTCTCATCTCTTTCTCAGAAAATGATCTGCATTAACAACAACACACGGTCTGTGTATTCCTGTCACATATGCAGTAGTTGTTCTGTATGACTGCCTTAATGTAATTTTACATTTTCCAAGTCCCATCTGTTCTTTTATCTCATAGAAAATCCTGTTCATCTCCTTATTACAGGCAAATGATTCTTTCCTTATTGATAAAATTCTAAATCTCTTAAACACATAAATCATTATTGCAACAGCCAGACCTGTTATCCACACAATAGCAACAGCTCTTGTCACATTAATAATAAGCGGTGATGTATCAAATGCGTAACCATTCCACACGAACCTTAAGCGGTCAATCATTCTTATCGCGTAATACATTACCGGAATTATCCAGAACAATACAACAACTTTTCCAAGTCTGTATGACATATTAAGATATCCTGTCTTATCAAGTAAATATGAAGTTATAAGCCATGCAACAGTAAGTACGCTACCTGTAAATGTAGTTATGACAATCATGTAAAATAAATCTGTACATAGCATAATCTGCTGCACTCCTAAGTTAAATATATTAATCCGACATATAAATAAATATATCACATTTTTATATAAAAACATAGAACTTCTTTGTATAAAATGGTATACTTAATTTATATTTATTGTTCGTATTAATCATATACACAGAAGGGAGTATTTATGCAATATAATGTGAAAAAATGGGGGCTTCTCCCCGATGGTACAATGTGTCATATTATTCAGCTTTCATATAATGACATATCGCTTTATGTTTCAGACTATGGCGCAACATTCCAGTCAATGTTCTTGACTGATTCATCCGGCACACAACACGACATAATCCTTGGTTATGATACCCCGGAAGAATATTATTATGACCAGCAGAACTTCGGTGGAACAATGGGACGATTCGCCAACAGAATTGCAGGGGCATGCATAACTCTTAATAACAAAGACTGGCATCTTCCTGCCAACGAAGGTAATAACACTCTTCACAGCGGACACGGCTTCAACAAATGTGTACGGTCGTTTTTCATTATGCATGCCCCCTGTCACAGGTTAAATATCCGTATAAAGTGTATGCACACCATTTTCTTTATATTTTTCAATTCGTTTATTTTTAGGAATAAGATACTGTTGTGGTGTTGCTGTAGATAATGCTTCAGCTCTTACCTCTAGTGGCGTTTTGCAATGATACCTGTCTTGTGGTCGTTCTTCACTGTAGAATCTAATATAATCTTTTATTGCAAATCTTAATGAAGATTCATCTGTTATATCGTACATCTGATACATTTCTGATTTTATGATACCCCAGAATCCTTCAGTAGGTCCATTATCTATACAATGTCCAACTCTGGACATAGATTGTTCTATCTTATGTTCCTTAAGTTTCATTTGAAATACCTTACTTGTATACTGAAAACCTCTATCACTATGAAATAATGGTTTAGCTTCAGGATTTGCGGCAATAGCTTTATCAAAGGTTTTAAATACGAGCTCATTATTATTTCTCGTGCTGATAACATACGCAACAGGGTATCTATCATATAAGTCAAGAATGGCACTTAAATAAAGTTTTTTTTTCTCACCGGAATCTTAAACTCTGTTACATCAGTTGTCCATTTCTCATTTGGTGCAGTTGCATAAAAGTCTCTGCCTAATCTATTTTCAGCTACTGCTTCCGGTGTCGAAGAAGTATATTTTTTTTCTGCTTTCGTCTAATGACTGAATGAATACCCAACTTCTTCATAATTCGATGTACTCTCTTCGGTTTATAATCAGTATGGTTAAAGTGATTAATCCAAGAGGTCATTCTTCTATAACCCAGAATGTGATTAAAGCGCTCATCGTACTCCTTTATAAGTTCTGCCAACTTCATATTTTCTGCTTCCTGTTCAGGTATCTCACGATTCAACCACTTATAATAGGCAGCTCTTGATATTTCGAGCTGTTTACACATCCAATTAATACTCCAGTTCTTTGTTTCATAGAAAAACTTTATTGCTATAAATTCCGAATTATAGCGAAGTTTTCCGAGCCTCACATCCTTTCGAATTCCTGTACTTTTTTTAACAGTTCCGTTAACATATCCTTTTCTTTGAGTTGCTTCTTTAAACGTACATTTTCCCGACGAAGACGTTCCAATTCGTCTACCTCTTCATCCGTTTTATGACATCCACGCTTATCTGTTAATCCTTCTTCACCTAGTGCATCATACTTTTTACCCAAGAATAGACTTGATTGTATGAGACATCATAAGCACTTGCAGTTTCTTTATAATTACGATTAATAGACCTCCGGTTTTGGACAATAGTCCCTAAGTTCTCTATTGGCATTATACACTGAAATCCATTTTCGTAGTTGGGTTGTAGAAGAAATATCATATTTTACAATCAGAACATAACACTCTCTCCGTTGTAAGTATTATCCTGTCTTTCACTCCAGCATTAGTACCTTTAATATCGGCACTTGCAGAGGCTTTACCTGAATTATTCATATTACTTCGCCTCCTTTGCTTTTTTCTTCTTAGCTTTTCTTATTCCCGCCGCTTCCATATCCTTTGTTATATAATTAAATACAACTATACTAAGTACTGCTGTTACAATAAACAGAATAACTGAAAGCGCACCTGCCATACCATAATTCTTACTATAAAGATGCTTATTAAGATACATAATAACCGTCATACTTGTTCTATCCGGATTACCATTACCATTCGTAAGAATCTGAGGAACATCAAACATCTGGATACCACCAATCAATGATGTAATAAGTGTGTATGCCAGAATAGGCTTAATAAGCGGAAGTGTAATCTTTCCAAATATCTGTCTTGAATTAGCACCATCAATTCTTGCTGCTTCAAAAAGACAAGGGTCAACGCCCATGATGGCAGCCATAAGAATAATTGTTGTATTACCAAACCACATAAGGAAGTTCATAAGAGCAATCAGTCCTCTCGCTCCTGCTACCTCCGCAAGGAATCTATATGTAGGCAATCCCATACTGTTAAGCATGTTATTGATTGGTCCCTGATCCGCAAATATTGCGTAGAATAACATGGCAAATGCAGATGCCATAATTAAATTAGGCATATAGATTATAGTTTTGAAAAATCCTGTACATTTTAATCTTAATCTAAGATCTGTAAACCATGACGCCAGAAGCAATGATATAAGAATCTGGGGAATAAATCCCATCAGCCACATTATCATTGTATTCTTCAGATAGAGCAATGTATCACCGTTAAACAGTATGGCCTTGTAATTGTCAAATCCAACGAACTTAGGTCCGACCTGCATAAGTCCAACCATATAGTTCTCAAAAAAACTATTATAAAATGTAGATATCAGTGGTATTAACGAAAACACAATATATACTGCAAAGAACGGTATAAGAAATATGTATCCCCATTTTGCATAGCTTACAAACTTTTTCTTCTTTTTATTCATACATATCTCCATTCCTGCCATATAAAAAGGCACAGCCATATAACATACTTATTATAATGACTGTGCCTTAATGACTAGCAATTACTAATTACTTTGAAAGGTTTGGATATTTCTCAATAGCTGCTTTATAGAAGTTATCAAGAGCCTTATCCTTAGTTACATTGCCATCGAAGTAATCCTTCATAGCCTTCTGGAATTCTTCGTTAAGACCCTGGTCATAAGAAGAAATATTCTTCATGCTGATCTTAGGAGCTGACTTAGCAAATAACTTGATATGATTCTGACCACCAAGGAAATCTGACTTGAAGTTACTGCTAGCGATTTCATTCATACCTGATGTTGTATTAGTGTAATCCTGAGTATCTTCTGTAATCTTCTTCATTGTAGCCTTATCACAGCAAAGTGTCTTCATAACATCTTTTACAAGGTTAGCGTTATCTGTTCCTGCTGCTGCACAGATCCATGTACCACCCCAGTAGTAGCTCTGTGGACCTTCACATACTGCATAGTCGCCGTAGATACCGTTACCAACTTCTTCCTTACCACCTTCCTTAACAGGAGTAGCAAGTGAGTTACCTAAAAGTGTAAAGTTAATTCCCCATGTTGAGTAGAAGAATCCGAATACCTTACCAGAAGGTCCCTGATCTGCTGCCCATGTTGAATCCCAAAGAGATGACTTATTATTATAGCCCTTATCTGTATATTTCTTAGTCTGATCAACCCACTTCATAATGTTATCATCAATAACAATCTTGTTATTAGAATCAACCCAAGGAGCTGATACATTGTTAGAGAATACTCTGTATGAATCATCATAACCTGAAAGCATCTTGTAACCCTTAGCAGCAGCCTGTTCAGCTACCTTATCAAACTTATCCCAAGTTGAAAGTGCTTCCTGAACCTTATCCGGATCATCTGTTCCAAGAACATCCTTAGCAATAGAACGTCTGTAAGCAAAGAGTCCTGGAGTTGCCTGCCATGTTGTAGCCTTAAGTTTTCCTTTGCTGTCAGTTGCGATATCCTTTGTGTACTGATACATATCCTTAAGGTCGTCATCTGTAAGGCCTACATCTTTTTACATCAAGTGTGTAATCACTATTAACATACTTTAAAGCATAATCAGCTTCGATAAGGAACATATCAATCTTATCATCTGCTGCTGCATCCTTCTGCTTTAATAATGCAGCATCAAGAGCATTCTGATAAGCGTTGTTTTCGTTAGGAGTAATTACCCAGTTTACCTTAACATCTGAAGGAACATTCTTATAATATCCTTCAAATCTGCTCTTAAACTCTTCGTTCCAGCAGTAAATGTTAAGTACCTTACCCTGTTCCTCAGGCTTAGTATTAACTGCTGCCGAACCACCATCCTTTGATCCACAACCTGCTAATGTGGAAAGCACCATCATTGTACCAAGTGCCAGACTTAATAATCTCTTTTTCATAAAAAACCCTCCATAAATCTTAGACGACACCTTTAGTTTCCTATCTTTCTTATTGTTTCCCCTTCGATTAGTTCCGCATCTACAACAACCCTCTTTACTATCGTTGCCCTGGGATTCTCTATAGCACTTATAAGCTCATCTGCGGCAATCCTGCCGATTTCCCTGGTATTCTGACGAATTGTTGTAATCTTAGGATTTAACATCTGCGAGAATCTTGTTCCATCGTAACCTGCAATAGACACATCCTTCGGACTATGCAATTTCATATTCTTAATAGCATTCTTTCCACCAACCACAGATAAATCATCCGGATAAAAAATACATGTTGGCGGTTCCTTTAATTTTAACAGCTCATATGTAAGCTTCTCAGCTTTTATTGAATCAAGATAGGTTGATTCTTTAATGTATTCATCTGGAACTTCTACCCCTAATTCACCCATTGTCTTATAAAAGGCTGCCAGACGTTCTTTCGTAACCTCTGATTCAACGTTTCCATAAATATAAGCTATCTTTCTGTGTCCCCTGCTGTACGCGTAACGTACTAATTCACTCATCCCTTTCACGTTGTTAGAATTGACCGATGTACTGCCATTGAAAATGTAGTCGATGGTCACAACTGGTAATCTCCCGTTAACCATTTCATAGATTTCAGGATTGCTGAAATCCTCACAAGCTAGAAGCACGCCATCAAAATTCCTGTATAAACAGTGTTCGTAGAAAGTCATCTTCTTAGAGTGATTGCTTACAAATGTAATATCATACCCCTTCTTCTCTGCTTCATTCTTAAAACTCTCAAGAACCTCGGCGAAATACTCATGTGCAAGACCATTATTAAGAAGAACTCCTATGTTATATGAACGGTTCGTCTTAAGTGCTCTGGCTGCTGAATTCGGATAATATCCAAGTCTGTTAGCTGCCTCTTTAACTTTCCTGCGTGTCTCTTCACTGATGTCACTATGGTCATTGAGAGCTTTACTTACTGTAGCAATTGAAACCCCACATTCTACAGCAACATCTTTCATAGATACCATAGATTCATTCCTTTCATGCATTACTTAATCGTTTTCGTAGCTTTACTATAACCCATATCAGATATAAATGCAAGCACTTTTGTAAATTTTACTTATTTTTCTATAAATTATAGTATTTTTTGTGCATTTCTACCAATTCTTATTCAAATTCGAAATAATCATTGATTTAATTCAAGCCTTAAAATATACTTATTACTATAAAATAAATATTAGAACTTGTACCTTAATGCACTTAATCGTTTTCTATAAATTATATGTGTACAGGAGGTATAATATGCAATTCGGTTTTTTTGATGACATCAATAAAGAATATGTCATAACCACACCAGAAACTCCATTGCCATGGATTAATTACTTAGGCTGCGAGAATTTTTTCAGTCTTAAGAGCAATACCGGCGGAGGATACTGTTTCTATAAGGATGCCAAGCTGCTCCGACTCACAAGATATCGCTATAATAATTCTCCTTTAGATAACAACGGCCACTACATTTATATTAAAGATGAGGATACCATATGGAATCCTGGATGGCAGCCATCCCAGACACCAGTTGAGGATTATACATGTCGTCACGGACTTGGATATACAGTGATTTCTTCATCCAAGAATGACATCAAGACTACACAGACTGCTCTCGTTCCTATTGGAGATAATTGTGAACTTGATAAACTTACTATTAAGAACACAGGAAATTCTGTTAAACATTTATCTGTATATTCTTATATAGAATTCTGTTTATGGAATGCAGTTGATGACTGCAACAACTTCCAGCGTAACTTCAGCACAGGCGAAGTTGAAGTTCAGCCAGAGATTAATATTGGCACCGCTGCCATGTCAGCAATATATCACAAGACAGAATACCGTGAGCGGCGTAACCATTATGCTGTTCATGCCGTCAGCACTACTGCCAACGGTTTCGATACAAGCAGAGAAAGTTTCATCGGTACATACGGAAGTCCTGCAATGCCTAAAGCTGTTAAAGAAGGTACATCTTATAATTCTATTGCAAGCGGATGGTCACCTGTTGGATCTTTCAGAATCGATATTGACCTTGAGCCGGGCGAAGAGAAAGAATATGTATTCATTATAGGATATGCAGAGAACCCTGATGATAAGAAGTGGGAATCATTCGGAATCATTAACAAAGAACCTGCATATGCCCTTCTTGAAAAATACAACACTCCGGCAAAATTTGATACAGCTCTTGCTGCTTTAAAAAATTACTGGACTCATCTTCTCTCGTCTTATATTGTTGACACAGAAGACAAGAAGCTCTGCCGTATGGTTAATATATGGAATCAGTATCAGTGCATGGTAACATTTAACATGTCAAGATCTGCTTCCTATTATGAGTCTGGAACCGGACGTGGTATGGGATTTAGAGATTCCTGCCAGGATTTACTTGGCTTCGTACATCTTATTCCTGATTCAGCAAGACAGAGAATTCTTGATATTGCTGCTACACAGTTTGAGGACGGAAGTGCTTATCATCAGTATCAGCCATTAACTAAGAAAGGTAATTCTGATATTGGTTCTGGCTTTAATGATGATCCTTTATGGCTTATTGCAGGAACAGCTGCATATCTTAAAGAAACAGGCGATTTCAGCATTCTTGATGAAAATGTAGCATTTGACTGCGATGCAGGTAAGGCACAGCCGCTTATGGAACATTTAAGAAGATCCTTTAATTATACAACTACTCATCTTGGACCGCATAAGCTGCCACTTATCGGAAGAGCTGACTGGAATGACTGTCTTAACTTAAACTGCTTCTCTTCTGCTCCGGGTGAATCTTTCCAGACTACCGGACCATCAGAAGGACCTGTTGCTGAATCGGTATTTATCGCTGGAATGTATGTAAAATATGGCAATGAATATGCAGACATATGCCACATATCAGGTCTTACAGAGGAAGAAAATGCTGTACGTTCCCATGTTGATGACATGTATAAAGCTGTTCTTGATGCAGGCTGGGATGGTGAATGGTTCCTTCGTGCATATGATGCCGAAAGCCGTAAGGTTGGTTCACATGAATGTGAAGATGGACAGATATACATTGAACCACAGGGCTTCTGTGTTATGGCAGGTATAGGTGTCAAAGAAGGACTCGCACAGAAAGCTATGGATTCAGTAGAAAAAATTCTTGATACTAAGTATGGAATCATGATTTTACAACCAGCTTACAGGTCATATCACCTTGAACTTGGCGAGGTATCTTCTTATCCGCCAGGATACAAAGAAAATGCCGGAATATTCTGTCATAATAATCCGTGGGTATCTATTGCTGAAACCGTTGTTGATGATAAGAACAGAGCATTCGAAACATACAAGAAAATATGTCCAGCATATCTTGAAGAGATAAGTGAGATACACAGGACTGAACCTTATGTATATTCACAGATGATTGCCGGCAAAGATGCCGCAAGCTTTGGTGAAGCCAAAAACAGCTGGCTTACAGGCACCGCTGCATGGACATTTACAAGTATTTCTCAATATATACTTGGTGTAAGAGCTTCATTTGGAGGACTCACCATTGACCCTTGTCTGCCGGATTCTATTAAGGAACTTACAATCACAAGAAAATTCAGAGGTGCAACATATAATATCACCATCAGCAATACTAAGCACGAAAGAGTTTCTTCTCTTATTGTCAACGGTAATAAAATTGCAGGAAACACAGTGCCTTTCAATGCTGACACTAAAGAATTCAATGTAATTGTTAATATCTGATGTTTAAGGAGAATAATTATGTTTGATAAGAACTTTTTTATGGGGAACTGCCTCAAGTTCATATCAGATAGAGGGAGCCTTTGCCGAAGATGGCAAAGGCGTTTCTATCTGGGATACATTTTCTAATAAGCCAGGCAATATCGCACACAACGAGAATGGTAACGAAGCCTGCGACCACTATCACCGCTATCGTGAAGATATTGTACTTATGAAAAGCTTAGGTATTCAGGCATACCGCTTTTCAATTTCATGGACACGAATCTTTCCAGATGGCATTGTAAAGGATTCAGACGGCAATGTGCGTTTCAACAAAGCCGGACTTGACTTCTACGATAATATTGTAAACTGTTGTCTTGAAAATGGTATTGAGCCTTTTATAACACTCTATCACTGGGATCTGCCACAGGCACTTGAAGATAATGGCGGATGGCTGAACAGACAGACAGCTTATATATTTGCTGACTATGCAGAATTTATATGTGAGCATTTTTCTGACAGAGTCGTTAATATCGCAACTATCAACGAACCACAGATAATCTCAGGCCTTGGATATATGAATGGACTTCATGCTCCCGGAAAGAAGCTGGACTGCATCAGCGTGCTGTCAGTCATACACCATCTTGCACTTGCACACGGTCTTGCTGTTGCCAAGATGCGTGCCGTTGCAAAGCAGCCAATAAAGACTGGTTTTTCAAGCACTGGCGACTTGTGTTTTCCTGCAAGTGAATGTGATGAAGATATTGATGCTGCAAGAGCTGAAAGTTTCAAGATTGTTACCGGAAACATGACATTTAACCACACTATATTCTGCGATATGACATGCCTTGGCAGGTATCCCGATATTGCAGGTACAGGATTACATCTTGAAAAAGGTCTTGAAAAAATCGGACATTATAAAGAACTCCCATTCGTTAAAGACGGAGATTCAGAACTGATGCACCAGCCTATAGATTTCTTAGGAATCAATGTATATAACGGTCACGAAGTAAGTGTCACAGGACATATAAAGAAAAAGCCTGGAAGTCCAAGAACAGCACTTGGCTGGCCTGTAACCCCAGGAGTTATGAATTATGGTATAAGATACATGTATGAACGGTATAATCTTCCAATATACATATTCGAAGATGGACTTGCCTGCAACGATATCATAAGTCTTGATGGCAAAGTCCACGACAGCAACCGTATCGACTTTCTGACAAGATATCTCACAGACCTTGAGAAAGCCTACAAAGCCGGTGTCCCAATACTCGGCTACTTCCACTGGTCATTCACAGATAATTTCGAATGGCACAGCGGCTACGACCCAAGATTTGGCTTAATCTATGTCGATTACGAAACCCAGCAGAGAATCCCAAAAGATTCTGCGTACTGGTATTCTGATTTAATCAGGCAGTCATGCAACTAAATATTGCATTAATAAGAGTGTATAACCACCGTTGTGTCTCTCTATGGTGCATGTTCGATTTATTCCGAATCGTGTGTGAGTTAATGCCGCTATCTATAAAAGTTCAATGCTGGAAATCTCGTTCAAGCGAAGCGCGTTTGATTTCCAGCACCGTAATAAACTCTATAGATGGCGGCATTTACTCACACTAGATGCAGGAATCCATGAGAACATGTATCATAGATAGATGCAACGGTAGTTAGACGTCCTTAGGATTAATACATTTTTTTAATTAATTCTTACGGTTATTAAAGTACACAAAATTATCAATTGCATCGAATATATCATCAAAATTCTCCCTTGGTGCTGCGTCTATGTACGCTCTTAATATTGCATTTTCTTTCTCGCCCTTGTAACGTCCGTAGAATATGTCATACAGATTGTGTCCTCTGACATATTTTCTGATATTCTCCATGTTGTCTATGATGTCCTGTCTTGTCTCAATTGTTATGTTCAGTTTTTCTAACATTTTCTTAGTGCTGACAAGGCGGTACAGGTATTCTTTATATTTGGCATATAATATATCATAGAACTGGTCTACACTTTTAACAACACCTATCTTAGTCATTATCTCAGGGTCAAGAAAATAATTCTCGAATGAATAATATTTTAATATAAGCACATTACGGTCTGTTACTCTTGGCAGATTGCCATAATCCTGCTTTGCACGCTGCTTATAGTAATTGGTAAGCTGGTCTCTTAAGCGGTCAGCATCCTTACCATCTCCATCTCTTATCATAAGGAACTCATCCTTAAGATATAATGTATTGATATATTTCAGATTGGCATAAGTCTTGATGTTTGTACAGCTGTTAGTTGCAATTATTGCTATACGATTGAGGTTGCCATTCTCATCTATAACTTCTGAATAATATTTCTCGAGAAGAAGCGGCAGACGGCTTCTGTCCTGTTTTCCTTCCACTATGAATACAAAGCTCACATTCATAAGGTCGTTGGCAGCATATCCCAGATCATCTAATATATCATCAATATCTGCCTCCGATGTGACAACTGTATTATTATCTCTGTCGTTAACCACCTGACGAATCTGTTTTGTAGTAAAGTTAAATAACATCTGCGGTGAATGCGTGCAGAATATAACCTGATTCTTTCTTGAAAGCTTGTAAAGAATTTCGCTTGCAACCTTCTGTAACTGAGGATGCAGATATATCTCCGGGTCTTCAATCAGAATAATGTATGGCACAGTACTTCCATATTCCGCATAGGTTTCAAGCAGTGACAGAATGTAGATACTGTTCAGGCCATCAGAAAGGTCATTGACATCCCCATCAGTGTCACGCATTTCATTGTGAACAATTGTATCAACATGCATAAGTTTTTCTGCATCAAATGTAATCTGATAATGAATCCTTTCTCCAATGCCACCATTGTTCTTAAATTTTTCATTAAGTTTGTTCTCAAAATTAGCCAGATTAAAATTAAACAGTTTATACTGCATAAGTCTCGCTGTTTCTAATAAAGATAACTGTTCCGGTTTCTTGCGGTTAATGATTCCTATGCAATTAAAGCACTGATTACACATCCTATGCTTATCAAATATACACACGTTATCTTTAAGATCTGCATATTCCGTTCCACCCTGCAGCATGATAAGATCTTCCTGAATTGATGACTTACGTCTCTCATGGTCAACATAGAATATTCTGGGAAGGACTGTTTTTATATAAATATTGTTCTTCTTAACTCCGTCCCTGTACTTAATCTTACCATCACGGCTATATACATATTCAAATTCAAGAATACCATCCTTTAACGATGGAAGTTTATTGCAAAAATCCTTATACCACAAGTCATAATGCTTAAAAAGAGCTGACCTGTCCCTTCTGATACAATATAGCCAGATCCTCATCTTCTATACTGATGCGTACTGTAATGCTTATATTGCCTTCGTTATCATTGAAATCTCTTAACGAAACTTCATAATCTCCGGTAACTGCCCTTATTGCATCAAGAACCACACTCTTTCCTGCATTATTTCTGCCAACAAGAATCAGTACATCTTCAATATCATTAATCTCAAGTTCTCTGATTGATTTAAAATTTCTGATTAAAAGATATTCTATCCTCATACCTGTCCTCTGCCCCCTGATACATTTCTGCCAGCATATATTCTGGTGTATTATCATTAAATGTTGATATTCCTTTACCCGTATTAGGATTCTTTTTGGAATATACCATATCCACAATGAATGCAACTATCAATGCCGCACACACTGCACCAACAACCCTCAGTTTAATCTTTCTGAAGAAATTATCAAGAAGCGGTGCAATAATATATACGATTGCAACTCCTCCAAGTCCAAATACTAAAAGACCTTCAGCACATATTCTTCCATTAAGGTTAAGAAAATAGCCGTTATAATTCCACCATCTTCTTCCGCAGCTGATTTCCAGATACAGTGATGTAAAATATTCAACAAATCCGCATAAAACTACTGATGCAAAGAATTCCACAACAGGCTTATTTCTTAATTTTTTAAGACATATCAGTATGAGTATCCCACCTGAACCATATATAGGAAGCCATGGCCCATGAAGAACACCTCTGTTTACAAATGTATGTGACGATATCAGATGAAGCGTAACCTCCCATATCCATCCCACAAAACATAATGAAAAGAATATCAGTATAAGCGATGGTATTGAATAATTACGCATATACACTGTATTTTCAAGGTCAACTCTGTGTTCCTTAAGATTGAAAAGGCGGGCAGGATAGGCTTTTCCAACTGCTTCTGCTTTATTCTTACTCATACGAAGCATTTCCTTCTTTTTTTCTTCAAATTCCAGCTCTGCCTTGCTGTTAATAAGTATTATGCCAAATGTGTTGGCTAAAAATACTCTTAATTTCTTCAATCTTCTTATTCTCGAATTGTGGTAATCATCAAAATCAATCTGTGGCTGTGGACTATCTATAAGTTTAAATACATCTGCATATATATTTTTAAGCTGCTCTTCTGATGGTCTTTCATACAGATATGAATCATTAAGCCACTGAACCGCCTCCGGTTCTTTTTCAAGATATACTGCTCTTACATTTGCATAGAATTCTGCATAAAATGCAGCTTTATAAGGATTCACAAACAGCACTCCTACAACTCCTAACGTTGCCATTCCAATCACTGTCCAGCCAATGAATGATAATCCATACAGAAATGCCCTCAATTTGTAGCCTTTCATCATCTTTCTTGATAAGGTTATAGCCTCATTTGCCTTCATATCAGGATTCTCCGCGATAATGTATGGCACAAGCATGTATGAAAAATGCTTCACAAATATACCCACAATTGTAAGTGACCATAATATTTCATATACATTATTGACAATAAGCACCCACGATGCTTTCATCCATCTTTTTACCCGGAGAAGAAACATGAACTTTCCAGGTGGAACAGCATCATATGTGCGCGTTTCAAGCACTATTCTTCTTGATATAACAAGATAAGTTTTCTTGATAAAAAATGTTATAAACACATATACCATAAGTGCCGCTATAAGAAGTATAAGCACCACTGCTCTTCTTGAACTTATGACTGATGATAGTGAATCCACAAATGTAAATACAATTCCACCTGATGTTATAGCATTAACTAAAGATGCAAATACTCCTCTTGTTCTGCCCAATACCTTGGTTGCATTGTCTTTGGCCTCAGAAACCTTCGCATCAGACTGCGTCCTTCCAAAATCATCGTCACCCGTGATTACTGCGCCCATTGCCTGAACCACAGAACTTACAACCGAACTGTTAGCGACAGTATCAACATTTGCTTCAACCGATGCTGCACCTTGAATTTCATTGTTAACTGTTCCTAAACTTTTAAAGGCTTCCATCGTCTCTGTATATTCAGAGCCGATGAAAGCCGCAAAAAAGCAGACTGCTACTAACAGCCAGTAATGTTTTTTTAAGTTCTTCTTAGCATTTTTAGCAAGTTCTTTTCTCTTAAAATCCATATCCCAACAATCTTCTTTACTTATTAAGTACAGTCTTGCGTACTACTCCAAGCGGATCTTTAACCATAAGTATAACAATCCATATGATAAGTCCGAAAGCTACCACTGATAAACCCAAAAATGCGTCATTAAGCATATCTGATGATGCCGGAGTAAAATACTCTGCCCCCAGTTCAATATATTCCACAACTGCATCTACCATCCACATAAGTGATGCACCCCAGTACATAAGCGCAAGTGTTCCAAGTTTTAACTGCGAACGCTTGTCATTAGTATACCATATAATAGTAGTTATAACCGCTGCGAATACAGCTATAAGTAATGTCATAATTATCTCTCCAATCCTTTAACTTCTGCTTCCTTAGCTGCTTTCTTTTCTACTCCGGAAGCTATTGCTACCATGCCGACCCACACAGCTGTAACAACCACTGCCATGCCAACACCGGCAGTTGCCATCTCATGTAACATCTGCACAGCATCCTGAGCATTACCTGCTGCTGTTAAGAATGGAAAGAAAGGAGTAACTTCTCCATGCCATACATGCTCGAATGCAAGTAAAGCTGTACCACCCCAAAGCATATTGTTAAGCCACTTTAACTTTCTAGAAAATGGAAGTGACTTTTCTTCCTTAACTGCTTCTACAGCACCTTCTGTCTCGCACGAACATATTTCCTTCTTCTCTTTCTTTTCAACAATCTTAGTTATCGCTGTTGTAACGATAGCTTCAGTACCTGGTACTATAAAACATGCCATATTAAATCCCTCCTGATTCACGATGCATTTTCATGTTCCAAAATGCATATATTTATATGTATTTTACCTATTTCACATTAGATTGTCAAACATTGTAAAATATACATTTTCACATATATTTTCTCTTTATTCCCTCTGCTGAATATGATATAGTAAAGCAGATGGGATTCACTTTGGAAAGGAGATGTTCTTATGAAAAAGAGCTTTAAAAGACTGTTAAGCTGCATATTTATAATAACTTTCTTCCTTGTTGGCATGTGCCTTGACAGAGCCAATGTATCTGTTCCTGAAGTGGACTCTTTTTCTGTATCAGAAGCTAAGGTATTCGCTACACCTGAGCCTTCTGTCAGTGATACCATGCCATGTACAACTGAAATGCTCGGGCTTGTGAGAACATCAATCACCAATCTTACAGCAGACAGAAGCAGTTCACGCAATGTATTACGCATATTCCAATTCTTACTTTGCGGTCTGTGTGCAGCTATCGGTATCAGTATCTATTTCAAATCGACAAGCGTAATGCATGATTCTATCACATGCAGCACTACTGTCACTCTTAATTATATCCATCAGACTGACGGCAAAAAATAACAGATTATCATTAAATCAGAACATTTTCTGGTAATACATTATTCATGTATATTATTAACAATATTAAACAACTATATGTAGAGGCAATAAATATGAATATTTTAATGATAATCGGTATTATTCTGGGTGGAGGTGTATCTGTTGCATCCACCGTTGGAATAACTGTAGGTATTTTCGGAACCATTGTATATAAATTTTACAGAAAGCTTCGTTTCGGAATATCTATGTTTGACTAAGTTTGAAAGGATGAATAATAATATGTTAGGTAATATAACAGTCGGTATCGTCATTGTTCTTGCTGTTGCTGCCTGTGGACTTGGTGTGTGGCTTGACAGAGCCAAATCGGATAGTCAGGACAACAACACTGACGCACAATCTAAGAATTAAATGATAAAGGCGGTCACATCAGATTCTATTCTGATATGACCGCTTTTCTTACCACTTTTACTTGCTTTCATGGTAGCTGTTAAGCAAATCTTCAATTCTCATATTAATATTTTCAGGAAATGTTGCATCATTTCCGATTTTAATCCACAAATCAATGTTCTTATATTTCTTCTCTCCCATTGTATTATGTCTGTCCTGCTTCGAAGATACTTCTATCTTTACCATTGCACGCTTCTGCTCAAGTATCGGAATAAGCACATAATATAATCTGTCATCTTTAAATGATATGTATCCCGCTTCTTTTCCCGAACGAGTCATTAAATACAGTCTATGCTTTTTTATTCCTGCCGGAAACAGCTTCATTCCAGCTTTGATAAATCCAGATTCAGGTGACATTTCAAGCATTGCTCCGACATAAAATACATTTGCAGCATCATCAATTGATGTAAGAATATTTCCCAATGTATCTGATGTTGCAGTAAACTGCTGTGCTAACAGATATGCAAGTTCTGCCTGATATATGATTTTGTATTCTGAATCATGCACTCTTCCTGTTTCTTCATCAATTCTGTTAAGAAGTTCCTCACTACATTCATATATACTGCGCAGAAACAACTTAAAATCCTCATCTGGCATCCACATATATCTACCTCGTGCAACCTTAAATCTTCCAATGTTATTGCCATTGTAATCTTCAGCATAATGATACACATTGCGTTGGCAAAAGGCATGTTCATTCTCTGGAGCTGTAAAATCATATTCTTCATTTTCCTGATCAGTGCCATAATATTTCTCATCATATTCATAATTATTTTTTCTTAATGATTCCTGTCCAGTCTGATTTGAAAGAACTGTATATGCTTCGTTAATTTCATATGCGCTGTATTTGTATACATTTTCTCTGTTTAATGCAGCATCCGGATGCACCATATGCATAAGCCGTCTGTACCGCTTCTTTAATTCAGTCTTAGTTATATCAGATTTGACATCAAATATTTTATATGCCTGCTGAACCGTCATAAATGTTATATTCCTTCTACATTTTTCTTTTTGGTTATCATACACCAATTAATGATTTTTTGCTAACTTTATTATTGACAGTTATATTGTTATAGTGTACTAGTACACAAGTACGCATCATGTGTATGTTATTATCAAGGAGGTTAATCCCTCTCCTTACCATGAGGAAATGTGCTTTGAAAAGCACATTGGATTTTCCTTCGGAAAACAAGGAGGGATTATGGACTATAAGGCTAATATACCAATTTATCTTCAGGTAATTGATGATATCAAAAAGAGAATTCTTACCGGTGAGATTAAGCTTGGCGACAAGCTTCCATAAACCAGGGAACTTGCCGTACAGTACACGGTCAATCCTAACACTGCTGCAAGGATATACAATGAACTTGAACAGTGCGGTCTATGCTACACCAAAAGAGGTCTTGGCACATTTGTATCAGAGGATATGAATCTGATTGATACATTAAAGGCAGAGATTTCCAATGAAATGATTGAGACTTTCGTTTCAGGAATGACAAGCCTTAGCTTTTCTAAAGAGGAGATTATTAATCTCATTAACAATTATCATGAATAAGATATGGAGGGATTTAATTATGCTGCAATGTAATAATGTTACTAAAAAGTATATGAAGATGACTGCCGTTAATGGTGTTTCCATTGACTTCATGCCGGGCAGAATATACGCCCTGCTCGGCTCTAACGGAAGCGGCAAAACAACTTTAATGAAGATGATAGCAGGTCTGGTAAAACCTACTTCCGGAGACATCACTCTTTCAGGTGTTCCTATCGGAGTAGAAACTAAGAAACACATAGCTTATATGCCTACTGAAAGTTATTTTTATAACTATATGAGCTGTGCTGATAATCTCTTGCAAATTAATTAGGCAACAAAATAGTTCTTCCTTCTGTATCTGCCATCGAATAACATACTAACCCCGCTATTGTCTGCATTCCTTGCTTATTAGGGTGTATTCCATCTATCGAATCATATGGTTTTCTCATATTGTATAAATCAATCAGTTTACAATTTGATTCATATACAATATTTCGTATTATATCATTAAAATCTTCTATATGAATCCCTGCATATTTATGTGGAAACCTGAAATCTGGCTTGCTTGACATATATGTCTCACTTAAAGTACAACACCAGACTTCACTGTCTGGATAATTTAATTTTATCTTTTTGAGCATTACTCTGTATGCTGCTTCAAACAATTCACTATCTATATCAGTAAGAAGCTTTGTTTCTATTCCTGTCCTTACTCCAAAAGCCCAATCGTTTATTCCCAGATAAATAATAATTACATCAGGTTTTACTGAATTAATATGTAATGCTGATGTTCTCTCGTCACTACATCCAGAAGGGAATAATCCTTCATTGCCAACAAGTTTTGTAACCCTGCTACCCGACCAGGAATTGTTTACTAATAATTCGCCATCAAAGAAATCTATAACTCGTCCCCACCAAGTATCTTTAAACTCTGCAACATTAGATTTTGTACTGTTATCCCCATAATAAAACACCTTATATCCATTAGGATTATAACCACCTAATGTACTGATAGAATCTCCTAAAATAGAAAACTGCCTACCAAAATATTTATTTCTTTCTCTCCATTTAAAGTATGTGCCAAATTCGTTTTCACCCCTTAAAATTCTACCATTAGGTAACTCTACTGTTCCATATATTCTACTCAATGAATAATTATCTATCCACCTCAGTTTTCCAAACTCTTCTGACTTAATATGTACATCTAATCCTGAATTCGCCGAATCCCCAAAAAATTTCTTTTCAAATGCAAATATATTAGGACATGGTTCATACGGATTATCGTTATTTGTGCTTTTTATTGCAAACACAATATACTTAAATCTTTTATCATATTCATTCTCTATAATAACATCATAAAATGCTTCTGCTACCACCTGCGGTGGATTTTTAAATGCTCCACAGCCAAAAGCACCAAGAACCAATACATCAACCTCATTATCGATTGCAGCCTCAAAAATATTTTTAATTCTTCCTTTAAATATTTCTTTTAAAGCCTTTTTGTTTGTGTATTTTCTTTTGCCAATAAATGGTGCCGAACATGTAATAACATCCACACTAAACCAATATTCTTGTGGCATTATTTGCGGTACTATATTATCATTTTTAAATACTGTAACATCTTTGGTATATATTAATCTATCTGAATAAAAATAGTTTTTTAAATTTCTATGATAGCCATAATATTCTTCATAAACATTTGAGGCACTTATACATGCATATAAATTGCTGCTTCTGCATAGACACTCCTCCTGTGCCATTGCTCCATTACCTACCCCTCCACCCGGAATTACAGGATTTGCGAAATTAAGCACAGCTACCCTCCCATACTGTAAATAATTTCTAACAATACTGAATGTAGTTCCCGAACATATATTAATCACAGCATGTTCTTCTTTTCGTTTTTGCGTTGACACAAATCCTTCCATATAAACTTTGTTTGATTTAATAGAATAATTTGTATTATAACTTACTCTTGTATATATTGATATCTGAAATGTATCTTTAAAACAATTTATTAATTCATCACTTAACATATAAAGCCTCCTATACGCCGTAAGTGCTACATAAACCACCATATGATTAATACAGTCGGATTTTATATAGAAATCAGATTTCAACCTTTATCAACATATATTTTATCCTAACTGATATGTAATGACCTTTGTCAAGAGTAAATTTTGTCAAAGACCACCACAAACTTTTTATTTAATTGTCTGAAGACACCCTGAGAGAGCCTCGGAGTATCAGTTCCCGGCATTGTCCACTCTGATATACGTGGACTGGTTACCTACAGGTCAATAATCTGCCGTGAGCTCTACCGTCTAAAAGCGTGTATCACAGCTTACACTGTGCCAACATAGTTAGGTCGTAGATGGCTCGAACCTTGAAATGGCCGAAGCCCTTTCAGGATGTCTTCAGTTGTTACTGATCAGATGTATGTGGCATAAGCCATCTTACATCTGCTTGATTACCCACTATCACAGTGGGATGATGTCAAAGTTGCGAAGCACCGCTTTAGCGGCTTGACCTTGATATTAGCAGCACAGTGTGATTTATCCCTCATGATATGTGCTCAGTCATCATGCCCCACATGAAGCATGCTAACTCTCTTGCAACCGCTACTTTTGCTACATTGTGTTTTTTACTCTGACCAAGCACCATCTTGTAGTATCGGCGTCTTAGTCTTTCGTTTGCTTTGTCGGCATAGCCTATCACCTGTGCTGAATTGCCTGATTGTTTGGATTTCAAATCTTTTGATTTGTAGCCAATCTGACCGCGAGCATAGCTTTGAGCAGCCTCTGTTAGCAATAAGCGAACATGTCGATTGCCAGCTTTGGTAATTCCAAGCAGATTGCGATCACCTGAACTGGTATTCTCACCCGGGACCAGACCTAGATAGGATGCAAGTTCTTGGCACTTGCAAAACAATTGAAGTCACCTACTTCTACAAGTACAGATAGTGCAGTGTGAGTTCTGACACCAATAAAACAACGCAGTTTCTGAACAGATTCCTTGTATTCATCTTTTGATGCAAGCTCTTCAATGCGCTTGTCAAAACGCTCAATCTTGTCGTTAAGAGTAGTATATATCAACAGGTACTCATCAAAGGTCTCTTTGTATAGAGCCTCAGGCTGTAAAGATTTTAACCAGCATAAATGCGCTGCCGTCCAATGACTGTTACCATCATAGCGATAATTATGGCGAAGACAGAACGTGCAAGGATCTGTTATTTAATCTTTTTTAGAGCAAGCTTATGATCATCCCTCATGCGAAGGAATTCCTTTATCTGCTCATCTGTGACAGTAGGTATGTGAACAGGACTGCAGCTATGTTAAGCCAAGCATTTCGCGATAATCACAGCATCACGTTTATCTGTCTTAATACGCTTTTTGCTGCGCTGTTCCAGCATAGTAGTTGAAGCAAGTATTATACACTCCACATGCTGTGAAGTCATCTGATGATAAAGCGTAAAACCTAGGCAACCAGCCTCATAACCGCATATAAATTTAGCATTGCCTCCGTAAATGGTACGAAGAAACTCCAGATATTTCAGAACCTTTTTATAATCAGCTTCTGTTTTCTGGTAGTGAGAAGCTTTCTCATCTTCAATTGCCATTGAGCAAAGTGTAAAACTTTCTTTGTGAACATCCATTCCTATGTAAACTGTGTTATAATTCATTTGATGACCTCCATTTGTATGCGGTAATCCCTGTTACCATTGTTTTTTCCAATTCATAGTATACAGGTAAATCCACGTTGCTACAAATCGGAGGTCATTATATATTGTCTATAAGTTAAAATATAAAATTTTTGATTCTGTATCAAACTTAAAAAATTGTAAAACTCAATATTTCAAGTTCATTACTCTCCCACAACAGTGGCATTTCATCATAACTATTGGCAATCTTGGATAATTTCTATTATCTGTAATCATACTTGATAATTTTATACTCTTGTTACAACAAAATTACCACCAAATATGAATAATCAGATATTTCATAGCATTGTGAGTGAAAACTAACTAGATTAATATTTACACCTATTCTTTTATGCTAATTTCTATTCTATTAAAACATTCCTTCGCGGATTTTTCAGAAACGTTATTTCCCAAAAGTACTCCTGTATTAGTACCTTCAATCATAATAACATAATTATATTCAGAATCATTATAATTCCACATCACATAATTGCATTTGCCCTTAGTTCCTTCATCAATTATTTTCGCATTATCATCAGACTTTACACTGTTAACATATGCACTGTAATACTCTGCTGTAATAAATGTTCCCTGGCTCAATTCTTCTTTATCCTTAGATATCGTAAAAGGAACATCTGACGATAAACTATATCCATCAGCAGTATTTATTGAAATGACAACTTCATCACCTGTTTCTACATTATATGTGTATGACAATGATGTTTTTGAATCACCACATCCTGTGAATAAAAGCATGACAGTCATCAACAAGCATGGAACGAACTTTATATATTTTTTCATAATTATGCCTCCCTAATTCCTTTAATAGTTTCTTCTGCTTTTACTTTGAATGCCATCTGTTCTTCGTCCTGATATCCCAAAGCATATACATGTGAAATTTGCTCACGATTGAACAAGAACATTTTCTCTGCATCTAAATATCCCTCTGGGAAAATAACACCCGTATAATCCCATATTGCATTAGGATTTTGTCCACCCTTCTGGCACACCCCTACTATCATTACTTTCTTTTTGCTGTTTCCAATCAATACCACACTACCGATAGGCAATAATTCTTTACACATAGTCATATCCTCCTATAAATATTTTCTTATTAAACAAATTATAATTACTATTAAAAAAAATATACCATACTTAATGTACACTTTCAATGCATCTGACGAGTACTTATAGCAAGGAAACATATCATCGTCCAAAATTTCACACATTCTATTAATGCCATTTGGTGACTCCCAGTATTCTACATCAACCATCGTACCATTAAGTAATTCCTTAGATTCCGACGAATAATATATAGATTGCGCCTTAACTGTACATCCATTCAAATTTACCGCAACTATATACCTTATAACTCCAGGTTCATTATCAATTACATATTGAATCATTCCTGTTGTTTTTATTTTATCCATACTCTCCTAAAACCAACTAGTTACAGTTTTCCATCCTTTCTTAAGTCCTTGCCATGCTGATTCTGCTTTATCACATACAGTGTCAACCATTCCTCCAATATCGACTTCTGCTCCAACAGAAACACCAACTCCTATTGAAGCACCAATATCAAATTTAAATACCCAATCTTTAAATCCCACATCCGCATGCGCACCAATGCCAAAGTTGACACTACCACTTACACCTACTTCTCCTCCTAATATATTGACACCCCCAGTTGCTTCTAATTCTGCTGCTATAGCCTCAGCCTTGGCGCTTGCGCCTAATTGCAAATCTAGTTTGCCATCTTCTCCATATATTTGAGCTCCAATATCAGCCTTCGCGCCTACATCACCAGCCTTTACTTCAACATCAGTATTAAATCCAAGCATCTCATCACCAAGCCATTGTTGTTCCCACTCTACATCTAAAGCAGTAACACTTGCTCCAACTTCTGCATTTACACCTGGACTGAATTTCTTCTCACCATTATTGTCAAGAGTATATAATCCAGCAGAGATATTTGCATGTGCTTCTGCTCGCCCTATTACTACCTCTACACTGCCATCTCCAAATGTATCAAATGACCCATCATATATACTAACATTGGCGGATACTGATTTTTTTAATTCCGCTAAAGTTATCTCTTTTTTATAAAATTTAGGAGCATCATTCTTGGATATTTCACCTTCAAAAACATCATAATATTTAGGTTTAATGTCCGTATCAAAACGTTTTCCAGAACTCTCTAGTTTTTCTTTAATTTCTTTATTTCTTTTATTACTCTCCTTTTTCCCTAGCCCATCTGTCTTTAAGGATTTCTTCTCACTTGCCTCCAATTTAGCAAAGTAATGTTCTGTATGTTTTGATTCAAATTTTGCGGTATATATTTTTACTGATTCCCCTCCAAATAAAGAATCTAATTTTTCTTTGCATTCGGCACCTAATATAGTTAATGAATACTCACCATTGCTTGCCTTCAAAATAGAAGCTGCAAATGAATTGCTAGATTCATCCTGCTCAACCATAAAATTAAGTAAATTTGTATAAAACTCATTGTAATGTGCACTAACAGCTGTAAAACTGTCATATTTAGTATCTTCTGCCATCCATGAAACATAATGTAAAACGTCCACTCCTAATTCATCTGTTCCAACCGAAGCCAAAGTTTCATATATAGCAACAGTTTCCTGCAAGGTGGCTATTACATCAATCAGCATTTCTTGTTCTTCTTCAGACAACTGAGCCTGATCTTTTTTTAGGTACTCATATATCAAATCCTCATTAAAAATCAGCTCACCATCCACGTTCTGAACCATTTGATCTTTTAAACACTGTACATTTGAAGTATTCATTTCCTTTAGTAATGAATCAAATTTACTACTCATAGCATTTGATTCAAACATACCATTGCTTGGAGTTACTATGGTATTCATAGCATCTATATACGATGATATTTTTCCAAGACTTACATCTATATTACCCATAATTGTACCATACGTAGTATTTACATTTGATACATTATTAAATATGGTCTCAATGGAGTCCTTCGTTGCATTATTTTTATCAATGACTTTCTTATGATATGAATTGACATCATTAATATAATTCCTTATATTAAGTCTACCAATCCAACTTTCGAAATCATACCAACGATCTCCAATCCAATCTGTCAGGTCACATAGCTTGTCATTTTCAACCTCTGATACTAGTCCAAGCACCCGCTGTTTTGAGGCATCTGAAAAATCTCTATACATCTTTCTTCACCTCCCATCATTTAATTGTTTTCGCAGCATTATTGTCACTAGACACATAACTACTCTTTATATTATTCAACAAGGAAATTGTATTCTGTAACAACAATTCCATTTTATCTTCTATGTTTTTGAAGTCAATACCTATCTTTTCAATATTAGCAACTGTGCTCCCTGCCTCCAACCACTGTGGGTGCATTACTTTTATTTGTGCTAATTTTGCTCTTCAATTCTTTTTAAATTATTTATTCCAGACTCTAGACTATCAACATCTATTTTAATCTCTGACAAAATTTCACCTCCCTGCAATCTAGAACAGATATTGATCCGCCTCATCTATGCTTTTTAAGAAATTAGTCACTTGGCTTTCAGCGGTCTTTGATGCATTATTTATCTGTCCTTTTAATTTCTTCGCATATGAAATATAACTTTTCAATGATGAATTTACATTTCCTTTTTTTATACCTGTCTTACTGATATTTTCCAGTATTGTAATATATTCTGATAAATATCCCTCAAGTTTCTCGCCTTGATCAGTATAATATTTTTTCATATTTTCACAATACTCATCATCTATCTGTAAACTGGTTCCAGCCATTATTTCACCTCCTACTATTTATCTGTTGCATATGGCAATTGACGTCTCCAATAATTAGCTCTCCCCTGCCTGTAACTCAGATTGGAATTGTTATCATTTATTTCTCGATCCAACGACCTTATCTGAGAGTTAATTCTTTCTTGAGCTGTCGATAAACCATTGTATGTATTTCTATACTCAGAACCAGATAAAAGTCCATTCATTGCAGATGCATATACCGAAAGCATTTTTACATTTAACTTCGCAGAAAATACTGATGATAATTTTCTTTTTCGGTTACTCTGCCTGCTTCCAAAAGCATTCTGTAAATTTTGAAATTTTGTTCTTAATCTTTCAAGTTCATTTATCTGCGATTGCAATTGAGAAATATTATTTCTATATTGCGCTACCAAATTTTCATTGTACCTAATATTACTCTGCACTTCTGCTTTTGTCATTCAAAAACCTTCTTCCTACCGATTTCAATAGTGGTGAACGGTAATTTAAATTACCGTTCACCTGCACCATCAATTAAATGAATCAACTTATGCTTTAAACTGATTTGCAATATTTCTGTCTGTATCTTCGACAATCTGAGCTGTATTCTTTAATGCAGTAGAAATTTCGTCGATCAGATCTTTTGCCTTAACAAAACCAGGTCTAAGCTCTGCAAATCTTTGTGCATACGCCTCGCTTGCGCTACCTTCCCATTCACTCTGAAGATTTTTAAGCAAACCGTCCATTTTGGTGATGATTGAGTTGAGATTATTCGCCTGTGTAGTATACTCACCTGCTCTCTGTCTCATTTTTTCTGGTGTCATTCTGATTTGACTAGCCATTTTTTTACCTCCTTGAAAGATTATTTTATGAAAATTGGACTATCCAATCATCAACATTTGTTAATTAGTGCTTGTCAGTTTTACTTTTACCACACTATTATCCTTGATGTAGTAAGCATCATTTAATTGCAGTCGTTTCTTATTAGCTTTCATGTCCTCGTATGCAACATCAAAGACTTTTAAATTATCCAAATCATCAAAATATAATAAATGACGTTCCTGTTTGATATTTCTGATTGGTTCTGGAGCATCATATGACACATTGACATTTTCATAATTGGTAAATATCACTCCCACCTTTAGGTTTTTATATCTTGATATCATATCGGTGTATTGATTCATAGCGTCCATATCCTCGTATATTACTTTCGCCACATCATTATTATTTATAACGAGCAGAAGTAAATCATCACTCTGGCTTTCATCCTCATCTATCATTTTCTGATATCTGGTCTGCAATATGAAACTCCATTCATTTAATAAATCAATAACTGGCTCTGTCGTAATCGTGTATGTAGAAACAATAGAAAGTTCCTTGCATCCTTTGAATCCACGTTTTACATCGTCAAAGATACATACCCTTACTGGATATTCATTTCTCCTATCACACATTTGTTTTAGTATATCCGTTACAAAGTCTATATGTATCTGTGTTTCCTTACCGCAAATACCAATTGCTCCAATATTTGAAAAATCAATCTCGAACGGTGATACTTCATTGTATGATAATCCAATCGGATATCTATACTCCTGCGGGAATACACCATATTCATTCTCTAACTGTTCCTTTTTAAGAATAGATGGTATATAAGGAATTTGTTTAGCAGATATTCCTGGATTCAATTTATTAGTCTCCTGCACAAAGGTTCTGATTGCCATTACTCTATCGATTTCTTTTTCACCTTCAAAAGCAAGGTATGTTTGACATTCTAATGTTCTTTTATCGAATTCTACAATCGCCCTTCCTGGTAAATCTTCTGGTTTTAAATCAACATGGTCAAACACATTTCCATATTCATTTGAATCATTACAAAATAGTGCAATTTTATTTCCTAAATTAGACAGATATCTATATCCAATTCCATTAGTCTGAGAATTTGCAATTATTACAGATATTCCAACAGCTATCCCCTCTCTTATTATTCCTAAAAATGTCTCATCATTTTCCAAGTATAATTCCATCAACGCAGTCATATTATCCACAAAAATATATATATGAGGCATATCGTTATAACCAGCTTCTATGTATGAAGAAAATGAACTTACACCTACAGACACCATTTTTTCTCTTCTTAATGTCAATTCATCTTGTAGCAGCTTAAACAAATTTTTTAATTTTTCGTCATCCGTTGGACAAACGACCCCGCCAACATGGCACAACTCCTCAAAATTTTTTAGTACTAGCGAGCCAAAATCTAATATATATATTTGAGCCTCATTTGCTTTTTTCTTTGAGGCTATCTGTCTTATTAAAAGTTGAAGAATATTTGTTTTTCCATACTGTGATGAGCCAACAATAAATGTATTTTTGTTGTCAATATCAATTGACATTTCTCCTTGGTACTGATTATCCGGATCATCATATATACCTAAAAAATACTGCCTTGAATCAACTTGCTCCTCATAAATAATTTTAGCTTCTAATGCTTTAATACATATATTCGGCAATGGATTAATTCCCATTTGTTCACAATATTTTGCGACATGATCTACTATTGCCTCTAACTGATTTTTTCCTCTCTCATCACCTTTCTTACGTTTCTGTTCAAATACCTTTTTCTTTTTGCCAGATAATTCTAATTCATAGATGCAATACTCCTTTACATCTGCATCATCACTTTGAGCTGGTGCTCCACTATATGCAGATTGAAATAATTCGAATATTTCATTATTTCCCACTTGAAAATATGCCCTACCTGGTTCTTTTATTTCAGCAGCAAGTGGTGACTTTAGTACCTCATTACTATCTTCTGGTCCCTGAACTTTCAAGCATAATTTAAATCTTGAGTTACTCCATATTTGTTCATCAACCTGACCCGCAGGTTTTTGAGTCGCAAGTATTAAATGAACACCTAAACTTCTTCCAATTCTGGCTGCTGATATCAATTCCTTCATGAAATCAGGCTGTTCCGCTTTAAGTTCAGCAAACTCGTCAACAATAATAATCAAATGTGGCAAAGGCTCTAAGACTTCACCAGCCTTATATTTTTGAATATATTTATCAATATGATTCACCTCTGCCTCTGCAAACAAATATTGTCTCTTTTGCAATTCTGCTTTTATAGATTTTAATGATCTATCTATTTCTTTTCCATCAATATTAGTAATAGCTCCTAAAAGATGTGGTAAATCCTTAAATTGATTTACCATACCGCCACCTTTAAAATCGATTATCAAAAAAGCAATCTCGTATGGATGAAAATATGTAGCAGCTGACAAAATATATGACTGTAATATTTCAGACTTACCGGAACCTGTTGTTCCTGCTACAAGTCCATGTGGTCCATGCGCTTTATCGTGCAAATCTAAATATACTATTCCTGTTTTTGAGACTCCTAGCGGAACCGACATAGACTTATATACCCTTGTACTATTCCAGCGTTTCTGCAAATCTAAATCATCAGCAGAAATAATCCCTAACAATTTATATAAATCAATATTTTTTGTAAGGCTTCCCTCAAGAGAAATCTCCTCCGCTTCCACAGGAGCAAGCAATGAATTCATACTTAAGATATCATTGTTGCTTATTTTCGCATAATTAAAGACATTGCATAGTGCTTCATTTGCTGTATTTATAAGTTTTGCTCCATCTTGATTTATCTGGCTTATTATAAAATCACATCCCTGCGGCACCTCAGATGAATTTTCAGAAAAAAATACAAATGTAACCCCTAACTCAGCCGCATTATCTATGAACTTAGAAATTGGATGACTTACAAATCCATATAAATCATAAAAAAATATTACAAATTCAACATATTCTGCCTCTTTATTATTTGCCCTTCTTGTAAGTTCATTATAAATAAACTCAAAAACAACATTTTTGCTTTCTTCATTACATACAATATTTCTGTTTCCAGGGATTGTATTCGATACATATGGAAGTAATCTAAAATTTTGAGCCATTTCTCTATTCTTATCTTCCATAATAAAAAACAATTTCACATCGGTATAAAAATGCCTTGCACATATGTCAAAGACAATGTCATTAAGTAAATAATTTCTAAACTTATCATCACCAACTATTCCAATTGCATTACTTGATTTAAAATCACAAACCACTGGAGATTCATTTATTGTTTTCAATTCGTCGCATAATTTTTGTGGCAGCAACTGTAATTCGTCATCAATCTCTAATTTTTCCACTTTTTTATACTTAATTTTTTTATGTGCTTCTATTGTCCCCTGTCCTAATGTTACCTGCAGAAAATCAGGATCTTTTCTTTCACGGTCAAATAAATCTGGTGAAAAATCATTCAAATGTTCTCTATTAACATCACAATTTTTATATATACTAGAGATATTCTCCAATTCACTCTTTCTGTCACTCTCTATCTCGCTTCGTTTATTAGAAATATAGTTTTTATATTCTATTTCTCTTTTTCGAAGTTCTTGCACATATTCTCTTTTTCCCTGTATTACCCCCACTACGGTTGTTACAATTGCCATTCCCGCTGAAATTCCACTAAAAATCAACATAGTGGTTCCTCCCATGTATGCCATTATTCCTGCAGCAACCAGCATTCCAAGAGACGGCAGTAGGCTCATAACTACATTATTTTTCGGTTTTTGAGGTTTTGATGGTGGATCCAGTATTTCGATTTCCTCTTCATCCAAAACCTTTTTAACCCTTGTGTTTCTTACAAACTTTGGATATTTGTTTCTATTAGGATAATCAACATAATTTAACCCAACGCACCTACATTCATTGATTGCCTCCGTCAAGATGGAGTCTTCTAGGATGCAAAAACTAAAATTAGCAATTGATATAAAGTCCCCATACTTCAAATGCTCATTATTTACAAGTCTATTACCATTACGTTTGATATCATACGTTAGTGAAATCACTTTCACCTCATACCCATCTGCGCATCGCAACAATAATATTTTGTCATTTTTTAGATATTCTCCATCCAATACAATTTGACAGTCATTCTCAGAACCAATGGATATATTATTAAGTCCAGCAACACTAATTTTTCTATTATATTCTACCTTTTTGTCGTCAAATATAATTTCAAACTCAACATTAAAAACGTCATTATTGCTTTCCTGATATTTTAAGCAAAAACTTATCCCATGTGATAAGTTTATATTTAATAATTTTCTACTTTCACCGGTGGATATGTATAAATTGTCTGAACACATTAAATTCCATTGTGAATTTATTTTTTGCAAATTCAATACAATATCATCAAAAAAACAATCTCTGTATAATCTATAATCGCAATCGATTGTTGTTCCAATCTTATATTTACTTACTGTTTCAGGTAATTCTATTTCTCTATAAATCTTCTTATTATAAATAATTATCTTATATTTATTGTTCATATATAAAGCCCCACCTATCAAGAATAACTTATTACACTCCCGTTTCTTATACCTGCATCTCTTAGTAACATATTTCCTCTTAACAACATTACAGGATTGTCAACTTTTAAATAACATTTCTTTATATCATTTATATCAATGTCAAGTTCATAGGCTTCATTTAAACCAATAACAAGTTCTCTCGCTGTGATATACAATGGTACTTCCAAATCAACATTAATATTTTTTTCAACATTCTTAAAAATAACTACTACACTATCCGTCATAGATATTCTTCCTTTTTCTTAATCAAATTATTAGAAATGCTACCTTTTTTAATTCATTCACATCAACTAAATCAATATTCTTCTCATTGCCACTTTTTTTTTTATCTGTGGTACATACTCATTAACTGCAAATTTAAGCCTTATATCAGGTGATATAATTGCATTATATTGTTCACTATTAAAGCTATTGCAGACAAATAAATATTTATCTGTATTTAAATTATCAATATTTGATACAAATTGATTAGTTGCATAAACTACGTTATTTTCTTGCTTTAGCACTACAATTACTTTATCAGATAAATCAAGCAAGTTGATTTTTTGCTCATCAAAGGAACTCTCAGCATCTATTATGACATAATCAAAGTCATCACTTTTTTTCCCTGACATAGCTATTTTTTCATAAACAGAGTAACTCAATCCTAATGACAACAAAGCTGCTTTAAACGGAGGCAAATAACTAAATCCTTCTTTCCTAATAACATGCTTTATCTCTTCATATATTGATTCTGATGGATTTAACAACTTAGTGTATATGTCTGGTGAAGAAATTGGAGCATCGTTTTTCAACATACACTGTGCACTTTGAAGTCTTGCAGCTTCAATATACAACACTCTCTTATAATTCTGTGCCAGACAAGCTGCTACCCCCATTGCCACCGTAGTTTTTCCAACACCACCAGCTGCCGATGTAACCAATATAATCTGTGTCTCTTTTGTCTCTACTGCAGCAACATTTAATACTCCAGCACTTTTTCCGATAATCTCATTAAAGATTTCTTTAATGCTTGTATACTTAAAAAGCTGATTTACATTTAATTCTCCTGTACCACCTTCGTCATACTGCTCCATCATTACAAATATATTCTGGATATTATGACGTTGAAGAGCCGAATCATATAACTCGTCAGAAACTATTAGAATCTCTGCATTCTGTGGTTTTGAAAAATACTCATCAAAATATACTCTATCTGTAATGACTTCTAAATCTATTTTATTGAAGAAATCTGTTACAAATTTAAACTGAAGTGGGACGATATAATTTGCATCTTCATCCGCAATAATCAATCTAGGTCTTGCCATTTTATCACCTCTTTATACTATCTGGAAATCACTATCTGCTAAACGGATTACGTCTCCACGGTTCATCTGTATTTTTTGTCCTGGATTCAATCTAATGCCGTTTACAAAAGTACCATTAGCACTTCCTTCATCGTTAATATAATAAATGCCATTCATATTGGTTACACGACAATGCTTTCTACTAATCATTTTGTTAAATGGAATCACCAAATCTACTAATTCCTGTTTCTTACCAATAACAGCGTCATCTTTATCTATTACTAATTCGAAATAATTTGGAGCATTCATTGCAACCATTTTTATAGCAGAAAAGTTGCTTGATGTAGGCATCTGTTGGACTGTACTTTCTTTTTTTTCAATGGGAGCTGTTCCTGCACCTCTTGATTTGTTATAAACATCTTCTAGAGAAAGAGAGCCGTTGCATAAATCCATTACCAATTGATCTAATCTAGTATTTGAAGTTGTAATCACTTTATTCACAAGCTTTACAATGCTTGTTCTAAGTTCACTCTCAAATTCTACATAGCTATCAAACGCCCTTACACTAAGCGGAAGATATATCAGCTTGACCTTTAATGTATTTTGCTCAACGAATATCTTGTCCCAAGACAAATCTATACACTGACATGCCAAAAAACCATTATTTCTTACTTCAATCACACTTGAAAATAAATTAACCACAACATTTACAAGTGTGTCTGCATTAATTCCAACAAACATAGAAGCCATTGGTCTGTATTCGTCAGTTACATAATATAAATCAATCAATCCATTTCTAGTCATTTTCATGCACTTAACAAAAATACCATTATTTTGACTCTGTAATACTTTATAATCAGTATTAACAAAGATTGTATTGTCTTTTAAAATATATTCAAAATTGTTACCGCATGTAATCTCTGAAATTACACCCTTATCTTTTAAAGTGTACATATGTTTTCCTCTTCCTTCTCAATCTACTATTTATCACATGTAAATTCTTATATATTTCTTTTTCATATAAAAACTTACATCTGACAAATAGTTTTCCCCAGCTTTTCATAATCAAATATATGAAAAGCTGAGAAAACTATTTTTAACATCTTATTATTCTGTTTCTTTCTTACGCTTCTTGCCTGCTATTATTCCAGCTGTGACTCCGGCAATAACCACAACAACTCCTGTTATTGAGCCCCAGAATATGCCCTTATTAGCGTACCAGCGGACAAAGAAATTAGTAGATACAATTACTGATGGATTAAATGAATATGCAGCATTAAAATCATTTGCATCAGTATCTGTAACATTACCGGCCATATCTGTTACCACTATTCTGACCTTCTGTGATGCACTATTTTCTTTTTTAATGTAAAGCTTCCAACATAGTTATTCATATCGCTTCCAAAATCAGTAACCTTCTGAACTTCTTTCCCGTCCACTTCTACTGTAACTGATTTCAGTCCAATTGTGTCATATACTGTGTATTCAGGTATAACTTCAGTAGAATTTATGACACTCTTTTCCAAACCTTTAATACTACTTATTTCTGGTGAAGTACTATCAACCCTGAATAATATTGAATTAGATGTATAATTCGTATTATCTGGTGTATTTTCAGGTGTGTTGCCTGTTGCATCCTTTGATGCTACTGTCACCTTGTAAATACCATCTTCAGTAAAGTTATCTTTCTCTATTGTGTACTGATACTGATACCATCCACTATTACCAACAGCAGTTTGTTCAGATATCTCAGGTGTAACAGTATACTTTGAAGTATTGATAGGCTTACCATCTCTTGATATCTTAATATCTAATGACTGTGAAACTAATCTGTCAGCATTGTATTCTGTAATTACCAGATTATCATTAACATTCTGAACATATGCACCACCATCTTTTATAAGTGATACAAGATAATCATTATATTCATATACTGAACCAAATCTGTTAATTGTAAATGTTTCTGATTTATCGCTTACATGTCCAGCTTTATCACTAACTCTTACTGTAATAGTGTATATACCATCAATATCGTTTATTTTTTTCAAATGAATTAAAGCTTCCTGCTCCGGTATTATCATTTATAGACATTCTGTTACCTATAAACTTATCTGTAACATCCACATTTTTATCTGCATAACTTGTTCTTGTAAGTATTATTTCATAATTCTGGTAATTCTTATCTTCAAATGCAACTCCAAGAACTACATCATCCTTAAATGCCCTTCCTGATGCGTCTTCCCCATTAATTGTAATTGTAGCCTCATTAATCTGTGTATCAATGGTCATCTGGTCAGATGCATATGTCTGCATCTGGTTATTAGATTTATCCATATAACTTACAGTAACAAAATAATCTCCGTCTTCACTTAGTGTGAACACACCTGTATGCATATCTGCTGAATTATCAGTCCAATCAACATTTACAGGATAATCAGTTCCGTCTTTAGTTACGGTGATAACAGCATCCTCTGAATAGAAATTAGCCTCGTTTACAACTATTGTTGATATAATGTTTCCATCATAATATGCAATACCATCTACTGTCTGTGCTGGCGCATTATATTCAATAGTAGATATTGGAGTTATATTATCGACAACCAGTCTCTTTGTATCTTCCAGATAATCTGACTCATTGCCAGCTCTGTCAATGGCATCAAAATTAACTGTTCCGTTAAACTGATTACTATCTGTTAATGCTTCCCTAGGTATCTCAAAAGTTGCTGTTGCTGCCGCTCCACTATCTGAATATGTTATTTCCGCTTCTTCAATAGCTCTGGTTAATCAATTCCGCATTAACATCACTCACACCTGATGCCTTAACATAGCTGTATTGGAAGTTGTGAACTGATGATATATTATCAGTTGCACTAATAGTTACAGTAACCTTTGAATTATAAAATCCAAATGATATATTAGAAAGAAATGTATCTAATAAACTATTGCTATATGAAATCTGAAGGTCCGTAGGTGTTGTTTTATCCACTGTAAAATAATCATTATCATAATCTGATGCTTCATTAGTAGCTAAATCAGTATAAGCAATATCAAATGTGTAATTTGCATCACCCGGATAAGTAATGGTCATTGTATGTATATCTCCATTATTTGTCCATGCAGATTTAACATTAAGATCATCTACATCAAGAGCATTACCAGCCACATCAGTTGCTGTTACATCAAGCACAACCTCGTCTGCCTTGAAATTATGCTCGTTTACAATAATTGTTGCTGTCTGTGTCTCATTGTAGTAATTCCTTTGATTACCACTATTATCCTCTAATGTATTTACTATATTCTTATTAGAATAATCTACGGTAACAACAGGTGTTATCGTATCAACCACCAAAATACCAGATGAATACACATATGGCTTACCTTCGTCATCTTTCATCTGATTTTCTGATTTATCTTTGCAGTCTACTGTAAAGATATAATCTCCATCTGCTAAATGATCTTGCGTTGCATTGATGGTATATGTTCCGATATGAACATCTGCTGAACTATCTACCCATTCAGGTGTAATCAGCTGAGCCTCTCCTCCATTCTTAGATAATTTAACCTTTACATCTTCAGGAAAGAAGTTAGCTTCATTAACTGTAAATGTAGCTTTAACATCTTTGTTGTAGTATGCCTTATCACCATATGTTCTGTTCGCAGATGTATATTCAACTGTCATCTTTGGAGAAATAGTATCAACTATAATCATATGGTTTGTATCTGTGTACTTATTACTTTCATTATTACAATTATCTGTAGCGGAAAATGAAATATTACCTCTTAACTGCTGTGCAGTATTCAATGGCAGAATTACAGTTCCTGTGTACTTACTTTGCATCTTCTTTATCTTGAACTGCTTTTATATAGCCATCTTCATACTGAGCAAGGTTTACTTCACTTGCACCTTCCTGTCTTTTATATCCCCATTTAAAGTTATCAATTCCTGATATATCATCATATGCTGTAAAAGTAACATTTACTGATGGGTTATAAAACCCAAATGTAATATTTGAAAGGAATGTGTCTATTAAAGATTTTGAATATTCAACTCTCATTTTGCTTGTATCTGGTGCTGAATTATCTACTGTAAATTCTCTTATAACCTCAGCAGCAGGATTTAATGCCAAATCTTTATAATTGATAGTCATTTGATATATTGCATCTGATAAATAGCATTCGTTATTCTTGTCAGATGTAATAACTGCTGTATATTCCTGTTTATCTTCATCATATGACCAGTCACAGGTTCTTAAATACTGTTGAAAATCTTTTACAGAAACATTTTCCTGCTTATTATTTTTAGCGACGGTTTTAACTTCTATATCTTCTTTTCTGAAGTTCTTTTCTTTAATAGTAATAACTGCAGTCTGTGGTTTATCAGTCGCATCGTATGAATTATATGTAAATGTAATTACAGGAGCTGTCTTATCAATAACAAAAGTATCTGATGTGTAATTTAAAATTTCACCTGTGTCATCAACAATCGCATTTCCTGAACGGTCACTGTATTCAAGACTTACTCTGTATTCTCCCTCATCAGATAATGTAAACGATGTTGTATACTTATCTGACGCTTCTACTTTATTCCATGTAAGTCCCTGTAACTCTTTCCCTTCATTATCCTTAATTACATATACATGTACATCTTCACCAAAGAAGTTAACTTCTTCAATTTCAATAGTAAAATCTACATCACCTGAATAGTAACGCACATTGTCTACTATATTTTCTTTATAAGTTTTATTATCTTTTAATCCATATTTAATAACTGTACTCTTAGGTGCAACCTTATCTACTACAAATACTCTGTCAGCTTCTTTTGTTTCTGAAACTTTTCCTGCCTTATCTGTTGCTGTAACACTCAATTTACCATTGAGGTATTTCACCTCTTCTTTAGGAATGCTGATGATTGCTGTATACTTTCCATCAGAAGATAATTTCGCTTTAGCACTTCCACTAAGCTTCTCAGCATTAACTTCATTAACTCCATCTTTACGAGTATATGTCCAGTCAAATCTATCGACACCCGATGTTGAATCTTCTGCTGTCAGGATAACATCTATGGTATCCTTATAATAATTAACATTGTCGTTAAATAATTTTAATACATCTGGCAATACATCCGGCAGCTTAACACCGATTTTTCTTGCATCTGGTGCAATAGTATCAATCTTTTCAATGTTTGTATTTACAACAGCTGTAATACCATTTGTTGTACTATTCTTTAAATATACTGTACGTATCTTTTCTCCCTGATCATCTGCATCACCAAAAATTACTGATTCAGAAAATGTTCCATTAATTGTCTTAGAAATAGTATATCCATCTGCCGGCACAACTTTAATCATTGTCTTGTAATAGCCATTGTCACCATTAGGCCCTATTAATACAGTCTCTTCTGTACTTACCTGTCCAGGATATTCTACAAGTTTAATGGCATTTGCAGGTGTGCTTTCATATGAAATCTTAATATCATATGATGTGGATGCTGCCTCATATACTACTTTTCTTCTTTTAATACCCTCTGCTTTATTAGCTGTAACAGTAATTGTAAGATTATTAGAAGCTTCAAGAGCCTCTGATAATTTTGTTATATCTGAAACTGTTACTTTTCCTGTTCTTGTATCAATACTTAAACCAGCAGTACTGACAGCCTTATTGTTTCCTTTTATAACAGCGCTATATGTAACTGTACCATTATCATCTCTTTTCGCTTTTGCAGCCTGCTTATTTGACACAATATTATTGGAACCAATAGTATAATCCAAAGAACTCACATCAAATGATATAAGGTTATTTCCATTGTTAACTATGGTTAAATCAAAGCCGCAGGTTGCATCATTGTAATTATCATCACCAGCTACGGTTGCTGTAACCTTAGCAATGCATCCACCCTTCTTTATTGTAAGTTTTCCTGTGGCTTTATCAATGGTTACATAATCATCTATTGATGTTGTATCATCCTCAGCTGCATTGTATACTGAATAAGTTACTTTCCTTACATCTGATGATGTACTGCTTACCGCAGTAAACTGTTCTGTAATTTCTGTTCCAGTATATGTAACACTATCTTTTACTGGTTTAACAGTGAAATCAATTGTCTGTGAAGCTTTAACAATAGTTGTCTCTGTTGGATTTAATATAATAGATGTTACATTATAATTGTCATCTTTGGTATTGCTATTTACTGCTTTATTTCTTGTAACACGTATCTGAACAGTATATTTACCAGCCTCTTTCCCTTTAGGAGCATCTTGGGTCCAGCCTGTTGTATCATCAGTAAATGTTTCATCACCATGAACCATTCTGTACTCTACAACATCTGTATTTTTAACACCTTTAACTTCATTTACCAGTTCCTGTTCACTACCATTATATGTAAGCCCTGTTTTTAACGAAGCACTAAGTCCCTCAATATCAATTGCAGTTATGTTTATGGTTCCATTCTTAATTAAAGTTTCATAGTTTGCTCTCTCAACCTTTACTTCATAATTATTTACACTTACATTCTCTATTAAGGGAATATTATCCTGTTCTTTTCCGTATTTATATGTATAATCAGTTCCATTTAATGTTACAGTAACACTATCTCCCGTTGTTAAGCCTTCGAATGAAACTAATTTATGACTTTGTTTATCATAAGCCACAGATAATGCACCATTGCCATATGGTGTGATAGTCACACCTGTAATCTGAAGCTTATTAATTCTAGCAGTTAATTTACCACTTTCGTAAGTTGAATATCCTGTTCTTTCAACTCTTACATAAACCGGATATTCTCCAGCATTAGTTTCTTCAGGAACATCTGTACTCCAACTAATGTTATCTGTACTATAAGTTATTACATCTCCATCTTTAGTTCCTGTAACTGTTACCAGCTTCTGTGATTTGCCAGATGAATAATCACCTTCGAATGCGATACAGCTAATTTCTTTAATTTCACTTGATTTGAGTGTAACTTCGTAATTATCAGTTTCACTTGCGATAATCTGATCTTTTACAGTTGTACTATCAGAAAGATAATTATCTTTTGATATAGTTGCACTTAATTTTAGTCCAGTTTCATATTCACCAGATGCTAAGACCTGTACAACTCCATCTGCATTAGTATATGCCGTTGCCTCTTTTTTTTATTGAATTTGTGGCAGGGTTTGTAACATTATATTCTACCTGTGCTCCCTCTACTGGATTGTTCTCTTCATCTACTACGGTTATTGTTACTGCATCTGTAACAGTATTTGTAGCAGCATTTACTTCAATAGTTGATATCGGAATGAGATTCAATATCATAAGAAATGCCATGAATGAAGCAATTATTCTTCTTTTCTTCATTCTTTCGTTGATTTTCATTGCTTTTTCCTCTCTTTCGTTTTTTTTATTCTTTTATATAAAGTATTTTCAAACAGGAAATGTGCATATAATGCAAAAACACCTATTGCTATATCTACATATGCTATATATCTGCTTTCTTTTTCCCATCATAAATAAAATAACAATAACAACGATTGCACCTATCAATGCAGCATCAGCTATTGATTGAGGAATATTAGCAAATACCGGTATACTTTTTCTCTGTCTTTTATGATTATTATCCAGATGCCTGTTAATCTGTTTTATAACAATCACTCCTGCAATACTAATTATTAATGTCAGCCAATAAACAGCTCCTACCATTGCCAATGTAATATGTATTTGGTTAATACTATTCTCCGATAACGGCATTAACAAATATGTACATGCATGTAATCCACACATCAAAATTGCAATAATATAAACTATCCTAAATTTTTTCATTTTATGAAATCACCTCATTTGTGTGAATAATGATTATGTTTTCGATATAATCAAATGCATTATTTATATCTGGCTGTTCTGCCTGATAATCACTAAGGAGCGTTGTTGCATTATCATCGACAAGAAGTGTTGTCGCATTGTCATCAACAAGAAGTGCTGTTGCATTATTATAAACAAGGATTTCCGTTGCATTCGTATCTTTTAATTCTGACGTTATATTTGAATTGTTTAAAACTGCTGTTTGTTCATCATCTTTAATATTCGATTTCTGTGTTTCCTGTATTTTATCTGTTAGTTTTCCTCTTTGAAGATTTACATTACTTGGAACATGTGCTTTCTTTCCTGTCTTCTCGTTATTCTGTCTCATACGCTCTATTGATTTTCGGGCATTTTTCCCTGATAAATCTCCCCAGACAGATGGTATCTTAAACACAAAAAATAACACAACTGCCAGCACCAGCAAGATTCCAGCCAACACAAAAGAAACCAGTGAAATTATGTTTAATATATCTGACATTCCTCTTACCTCTCTTCCGCATTAATATAAGTTCTGATAACAGCCTGTCTATATGTATCATAATTATCAATTATTTCTTTTTTCAGATTTAATGACTGCTCTTTTTGTACTGTTAATCCATTTGCTTCTTTATATACTGTATCCAGAATATTAAGCACTTCATTCTGGCCGATATTAACCTGTGCAATATTGCTTCTCTGGTCATACAAAAGCATGAAGACTGCATTATAGAAAGAAAGCTGGTCATACGCTCCTGCTGTTTTAACACTGCTTAATGTCTGATTAATTGTTGTAAATAAGTTCTCGTAATTTTCTTTAGATGCCTCTTCAACCTTAGCCGAACTTAAAATGTATTTTTTGTAGAAATCACATATCTGGTAATAACAGTCTGATAACGCTTTATTGCTAAATTCTGCTGAATTATTTTTATTATCATAATTCAAAGTAAAAAATGGATATGCTTTTTGTATTCTTGTTGAAAAGCTATATGAACCATTATTTTCTGTATAATAATTAAAATACATCATTCCAACTTTATAATTTAATTCTGCTTCTTTTACATCTGATGTATCAAAGCCATCTTTATGCTCGTTATATATCGCAAGAAACTGATCATTCTCAGCTTTGCTAAAAGTTCCTTCATCTTCATACGCTTCAATAAGTTTTAGATAAGCCTCCAGTCTGTCAGGATATATTTCTATGGCCTGCTTATAACTGTCTATTTTATCTGAAAGTGATGTAGATGTTGATATTGAAACTAATGCATCATAATTATTATTCTTGATATTTACAGAAATTCTGTTACAAATAATTCCCGAAACCAGAAAAACTATCGCTAGTGCCACAGTAATAATAAATGACCGCATTTTTTCTTTTTTGTTTCTTTTTTATAGTCCTTTGTTATCAGTTCTGGATGCTCAAGATCGTATAACAAATCCGAACAGCTCTGATATCTATTCTCTGCCGCCGGTTCCACACATTTATTTATAATTAATTCAATACCTTCTGATAACTGTGGATTCCACATTCTTACAGGTGCATAGGCTTCTCCACTTCTTGGATCTATTCCTGTAAGCAAATGATGCATAGTCATTCCAAGTGCAAAAATGTCTGACCTTGAATCCGTCTGTCCGCTATACTGTTCAGGTGGCGCATATCCTTTGGTTCCAAGGACTGTTGTATCAGAAAGTTTTTGTTCTTTATATTCTCTTGCTATGCCAAAGTCTATTATCTTAATATTGCCTTCCGGCTTAAGCATTACATTTGCAGGCTTCATATCTCTATATATAATAGGTGGTTTCTGCGAATGCAGGTATTCAAGTGCTTCACATAACTGTTCTGCCCATGCAATAACCTGTTCTTCCGGCTGTGCTCCATATTCATTAAGCACCTTATCCAGAGATTCTCCTTCTATGTAATCCATTACGACATATATCGTTATTCCGTTGTCAATAATATCTACAATTCGTGGTAAAGCAGGGTGATCAAGTTTTTTCATCATGTTTGCTTCTGCAAGCAGACTGTTAACAACCACTTCATCATTTTTGCCATTACCTTTTTTTCTTATTTCTTTGACAGCCCACTGTTTATTCAGATGTGTATCCATTGCTAGATACACTATCGACATTCCACCGCGTCCTATCTCTCTTAATATTTCATATTTACCATCAATAACTGTTCCGATTTCTGTCATTGCCAATCCTCCTGATACACCTTGATAAGAACTACTGAAATATTGTCCTTTTCCTGACGTTTTTTGTTTTCATCAATCAATGTTCTTGCATTGGCATGCATACTTTCTTTATTTTTAAGCTTGCTGGGTTTAAAATGTGTATATATCTCTTCTGATGTTATTTCATGTCTAAAACCATCTGAACATAACATATACACACCTTCTGCTATTCTGCCCTTTATAATCTGAGGTTCGACTTTATCTGATGCCCCTATACACTGTAAAAGAAGATTTCTTCTCTTATCCGTTTTAGCCTGTTCTACGGTCATTGTTCCTTTTGCTATTTCTCTTGCAATAAATGTCTGATCTGTTGTTAACTGCTGCAAAGCCTGTCCGATATAATAAGCTCTGGTATCACCAACATGGCATATAAGATACTGGTCATCACAAAAAAGCATTCCAGTAAATGTTGTTCCTAAACTTACATCTGTCCTTTGACCATATTGTATAATTTTGTTATTAAGATTTTTAAGCAGTAAGCTCCATTTTCCGCCTATAACATCCATATTCAAATTATCTATTTCTTTGGGCAGTTCATTATCAAACCATTGTGCCAATGCCCTTATAACAGTTGCACTGGCCAGTTCTCCTTTTGATAATCCACCCATTCCATCACAAATAATCGCCATAACTATTTCTTTTTCTTTATATCTCGCTTGTTTCACAAGAATACTGTCCTGATTTGTATCCTTTACAATCCCAACATCAGTATCAGCTACAACCATATAGTGCATATCATCTCTCCTCTTTAGCATTAAATATGAAATACAAATTCCTCATTACCTAATCTGACATTATCTCCATCATGTAACTCTTTTTCCTCGTTAGGAACTAACTTAACTCCATTAATAAATGTTTTATTAGTGGAATTTAAATCCATAATATAATACTCATTTCCACGCGTTATAATATCCGCATGACTTCTACTGACTGCACTATTGTTATTTACAAAATAATCACAATAACTTCTTTCTTTTCCCAGTCTGAATACTGGTTTGTTAATGTCTATATTTTCATTTGTGCTGACTCTGAATACAGATGGATAATGAATTTCGTTCTCCACAAGCAAGGTAGTTGCATTATCATCTACCAATACCATAGTTGCATTGTCATCATATAATAAGCCTGTAGCTTCAGAATCATTGGCATTGACATTTTTATTATCATAATGTTCATAATAATCCTTTGGTTTATCTGTCATAAATCCACTCTGTCCCGGATTGTGTTTCTTTATAACATCAACCACTCTTCTATCTTCATTAGAAATATATGCTTCAATCTGTGCAGGATAAAAATACTGCAATCCTCTCATAAAACATGTAAATCTTTCGATGTAACCATCATTTTGTTCTGCAACTGGGTGTGCTTTTCCAATAATCTCATAAACAACATTAAACATATTTATCTGTTGATTCTGATACTCAACTATTGGCAGATATATGAACTGCAATTCCTTAGTTTGTTCATTTATAAATATATTATTCAAGTCAAAATTTATCCTGTTTATAGGCAACTGTGCCATCGACATTTTTCCAAGCATATCAATTATCTGTTCCATAACATAAAGAAAATCATACTTATTAACAGGTGCTTTTAAACGCTTAGTTAAACTTATCCCCGATGGTCCTGTATATTCTAATTTATTGTTTCCAATCTTCCGTGCCTGCAATAGCCCCCTAATATACTTTCTTGTAAAAAAGTCAAACTCGCCTTCATTTAAAGTTTCTCCTGAACCTAGATTAACCCTTACAGCTAATGTAAAATCTTTGATTTTTGATTTGAATTTAGCCATAATCATTTTCCTCGCTTACAAACATAATGAATTTCATTAAATAATTTATATTTAATTAATTTTTAATTATTTTATCATACTCTTTTTAGTATTGCAATGTCATAGTTTGCAATTGCAAATTATAACATTGTTTATGCAATATTCCTTAAATTGTAAAATTTTTTATACAACCAAATATTAATCCATTTGCAAAAGGTATGGTGATTATATGGACAATAAATATATTAATAAATTTAGAATTATTGGACTAAATATTGCTTACTACCGGAAATTAAGGGGACTAACACAACTACAACTTGCTGAGCTTGTTAATGTAAGTCGCACACATATAAGCAACATAGAAGCTCCTAATATGCCAACATCTATATCATTAGAAAAGCTATTTGACATTGCAGATGTCTTAAACATTCCACCTTCATATCTGCTAGATGACAGAAGCAAAATTTTATAGCATCAATCTAACACTAAAAAATGGAGCTGTCGCACTAATAATCAGCACGGCAACCCCATTTTTAATAATCATTATCAAATTAATTTATATTAATTATATATCACTAATTTCCATTAATCTCTCTCCCATTATTATCTAATAAAGTCCTTTAGTCCAAATAATAATATGTTCCATTAATCTGTTCTCAGACCATTTTACATTTTAAATAACCTGATATGTAGGTTTATCTTCCAAAATCAGAGTCACTGACTTAGATGCTGTGATCTACTGTTTATATATTATCTGTAATTTTCTCCACAAACTGATAAAATCCTTTACCAGAGCCTCATCCCGTTTGTCACTGCATTTCTTCATAAGCTGTTCTGTATCCGAAAGCATATACAGCGTATGTTATTCTCCAAATTTTACATTCAACTTCTTAATATATCTTACCAACTTTTCTTTTGGTTCTATTCCAACTGCATGCAACATTTTTTCGGCACCTAATTTTTCTCTAATAGATGCCTGCTCTCTCTGGTAAATAACCTCGGTCTGTTTTGTTATCTTATCCTCACGCACAATTTTAATATTTCCCTTTTTGTTTTGTAATACTTCTTAATGAGCTTTTCTAATGACTTAAGTGTAATTCTGCCCTTCTTTACTGCATATACACCAAAATCCCCTGTATACTGATTCGGTCTGCCAACATATTGAAGCCCCATTAAATGTGGTATCTTCAGTTCCGTATTTATCAGATGCAATATTCGTTTTGCAGTATGAATATAATAATCATTTTTGCACAGTACATCTTTGATATCATTAAATATTTTAAACAAGCGGGTATCTTTCATAAATCCATCCTTATCGCTGGAAATAGGAGCATAATCATCCTGTTTTCATTTTTTACTTCTGTATTTTTCTTTTCGGTTATCATACCCCAATTAAAAATTTTACTATTTTTATTATTCCTGTTGACAGTTATATTGTTATAGTGTACTATTGTGCTAGTACACAGGTACGCGTCATGTGTAATTACCTATTACAGGAGGAGGGATTATGGACTATAAGGCTAATATACCAATTTATCTTCAGGTAATCGATGATATTAAAAAAAGAATTCTTACCGGTGAGATTAAGCTTGGCGACAAGCTTCCATCAACCAGGGAACTTGCCGTACAGTACACGGTCAATCCTAACACTGCTGCAAGAATATACAATGAACTTGAACAGTGTGGTCTATGCTATACCAAAAGAGGTCTTGGCACATTTGTATCAGAGGATGTACATCTGATTGATACATTAAAGGCAGAACTTTCCAGTGAAATGATTGAGACTTTCATTTCCGGAATGACAAGCCTTGGTTTTTCTAAAGATGAGATTATTAATCTCATTAAGAATTATCACGAATAAAATATGGAGGGATTTAATTATGCTGCAATGTAAAAATGTTACTAAAAAGTATATGAAGATGACTGCCGTTAATGGTGTTTCCATCGACTTCATGCCTGGCAGAATATACGCTCTGCTCGGCTCTAACGGAAGCGGTAAAACAACTTTAATGAAGATGATAGCAGGTCTGGTAAAACCCACTTCCGGGGACATCACTCTTTCAGGTGTTCCAATAGGAGTAGAAACTAAGAAACACATAGCTTATATGCCTACTGAAAGTTATTTTTATAACTATATGAGCTGTGCTGATATTGGAAAGTATTATGCTGATTTCTTTGAGGATTTCTCACTTGACCAGTACTACAACTATCTTAATGAGATGAAGCTTACGCCTGACATGAAAGCCAGCAAGATGTCATCAGGAATGGTGGCTAAGCTTAAGCTTGCTGTTAATCTTTCAAGAAATGCATCTGTTATTATGCTTGATGAACCACTTAACGGTGTTGATATTGTTGCAAGAGAGCAGGTTATCAATGCGGTAATCAGCAAGGCTTCACCTGATAAGATTATCATCATGTCGAGCCACCTTGTTGATGAGCTTGAAGCTGTTATTGACTACGCAGTATTTATCAAAGACGGTGTGATTGTTTCACAGGGAGATGCTGAAAATTTACGAACAGCTTCGGGCATGTCAATCGTTGACCAGTACAAACGCATTTATGCATATTAAAAGGGGGAATCTTCAATGTTAAAATTAACAAAATACGAATTGAGAAAGAATCTTCTCAGTATAGGAATCGTGGCAGGTATTATCTGTGTACTTCAGGCTCTGTTTATGTTTTTCTGCCTGACTGAAAATATTAACTATACAAGCCTTTTCGGAGGACTTTTAATAATAGCTGCCTCTGTAAGTTATTTTATTGTATTTATATTTGGAGTTGTAACATATTATAGAGAACTTTCAAGCAAAAGCAGTTACCTGATATTCATGACACCTAATTCATCTCTTAGCATAATTACATCAAAGCTGCTCTATACACTGATTATTGGAATAGGAATTTCAGCAATATTCATCGGCTTTGGAGTTCTTGATATATTCATGATGGCTGGTGTCTTTGGTGACCTGGCTGACGCACTCAAGAATTTCTCAGAAATGTTAAAGATTATGGGTATTGATGTTGTCAATATAATTATTAATATTGTAGCTGGAATAATATCATTCCTTATAGCTTTCTTCTTCCTTATATCACTTGCATACTTTGCCATAACACTATCTTCAACTGCCTTGCAGAACAAGAAGATTAAAGGATTTATCTCAGTTGTATTATTCTGTGTCCTTGCATATGCAACAATTAAAATTTCTTCTTTGTTGCCTGAACTTTATAAGAATCCAGACAGCTTAATACAGGCATTAATGTCAAGCCTTCCGGCTACCATATTCCAGTTATTAATGGTAGTTGCATGCACATTCGGAAGTGCCGTGCTTCTTGATAAGAAGGTAAGTCTGTAATCATATTCTTATTGAATGAAATGTTGACTGTTTACATTTTTTTGGGATGATACATTTCACTGTCTCTGGATAAGTGACAAAACCTACCAAAAGCTTCATGGTATTTAATTGTGTAGGTTTAATTCTTACAAATACATATGAATTTTACTTAAAAGACCTACCAACTTGATGTTCTCATCGAATATAGTAGGTCTTTTTATAATTATTCTATTGTTCAAAGACAGATTTCATCTCCAAAACACCTACTAAATTTCAGATATCATTCTATCTAGTAGGTTTCCAGACCTTACATGCCATACATCTCACATCCAATGGACCTACTAATATCCTAATATCTCTCTATCTAGTAGGTTTCCAGCTCTTACCAACAAAATATATCCTTAATTTTATCTATGCTCTTCATTCTTAATTGCCTCCCAGAGGTTTTTCTCAACTTTGCCTGCCATAACAGATAGTGTCTGCACCTCTTCTTCACTGAATCCATTATATATAACATTATCGATTCTGTTAAATATCCTGATAACTTCATCAGCCTTCTGGCTGCCATAATCAGTAAGTAACACATTCCACGACCTTCTGCTTACCGGATTATTTTCTCTCTTTAACAGACCATCCTTTTCCATTCTGTCTAATGTTCTTGACATCGTAGTTACATCCATAAGGCAAGCATCCGCCAGCTCTTTCTGATTCATAATCCCATGTTCTCTTAATTCCTTAAGAATTCTTGGCTGCCCCTGGCCAACTGTAAGCCCAAGTTCAATAAAAAATGGCCTTATCAGCCGTCTTCGAAGCATTTCAATGTCAAAGAACACATTTTTAATTTCATTATCCATAATTACATTTCCCCTCTTAAGCACTGATTTCATGCGGTATACGACACTGTCTAATCAAGCTCAAACTGTCCTGTATACAACTGATAATATCTGCCCTTCTGCTCAAGCAGTTCATCGTGACTGCCTCGCTCGATTACCTCGCCCTTTTCAAGAACCATTATAGCATTAGAATTTCTTACTGTCGAAAGTCTGTGAGCGATAACAAATACTGTTCTTCCCTCCATTATTGCGTCCATGCCATTCTCAATAAGCCGCTCAGTTCGTGTATCAATCGAGCTTGTCGCCTCATCTAGAATAAGCACCGGCGGCTTGGCAATCGCTGCTCTCGCTATAGCAAGAAGCTGTCTCTGTCCCTGCGAAAGATTGCTGCCATCAGCAGTAAGCATCGTGTCATACCCTTGGGGAAGTCTTGTTATAAATGAATCAGCATTGGCAATCTTAGCTGCTTCCCTGATTTCCTCGTCAGTTGCATCAAGCTTTCCATATCTTATATTATCTGCAATAGTTCCTGTGAACAAATGTGTATCCTGAATTACCATTGCAAGTGAACGCCTCAGGTCGTCTTTCTCAATATTCATTACATCAATGCCGTCATAAGTAATCGTACCTGACTGGATATCGTAAAATCTGTTTATAAGATTAACAATAGTAGTCTTTCCCGCTCCTGTCGAACCAACAAATGCTATCTTCTGTCCTGGCTTTGCAAACAACGAAATCTTGTTAAGTACCCTCTTTTCAGGCACATATCCGAACACAACATCATTAAATCTTACATCACCCTTAAGCTCAATAAGCTCCCCTGCCGGCAGCTTCCATGCAAAAAATCCTGTCTTATCAGAAGTTTCTGTAAGGGTATTATCCGCATTTTTAATGACATTGCACAAAGTTACTTTCCCTTCATCAGGCTCCTCTGCCTCATCCATCATGTCAAATATTCTCTCAGCTCCCGAAAGCGCTGAAAGTATGAAATTAACCTGCTGTGTGAACTGGTTTAATGGCATGGCACTCTGTCTTACATACACAAGATATGCAGATATGCTGCCAAGGTCCATGATTCCTTTTATTACAAATATGCCTCCAACGCAGGCAGAAAGCGCATAATTGAAATATGACAGACTTACAATTACCGGGATAAGCATGCCCGAATATGCAAGCGCATTAGTTGATTCCTTCCTGAAGCTCTCATTCATCTCACAGAATTTTTCAAAATTCTTCTGCTCATGATTAAAAACCTTCTCAACCTTCTGTCCTGCCATCATTTCCTGAACGAAGCTGTTGATATTGCCAAGTTCCTTCTGCTGTCTGTGATAATATTTCTTGCTGCGTTTACCATTGTATTTGATAAAGATGAACATAAGAATAAGAAAAACAACAACAATAATAGTCAGCCTTACACTTAATACCAGCATCATAGTTATAGTTCCAAAAAGCGTAAGAAAGCTCTGTATTACCATGGCAAAACTATTGTTCATTGCTTCCTGAACCGTATCAACATCATTAGTGAAATGACTCATAATCTCACCATGTGTATTATTATCAAAATATTTTAACGGAAGCTTCTGTGTGTGCTTAAAAAGGTCCATTCGAATCTCACTTACTACCTTCTGGGAAGTATGCACCATAAGCCTGTTGTAGCCAAGCGTTGAGAGCGCACCGCACGCATACATGACACCCATTCCGCACACAGCAATGATAAGCCCCTTCATATTGCCCGGCACGATAAAATTATTAACTACAGGCTTTATTAAAAATGTTCCCATAATTCCTGCACCTGCACTTATAAATACAAGAATTGCTATAAGCAGAAATGCCCATTTATAATGGCCCAGATATGAAAGGAGATGCTTAACAGTCTTTTTAGTGTCCTTTGGTCTTTTATATCCAACATACTTAGCCATTAAAAATCAGCTCCTTCCTTCTGTGATTCATATATTTCCTGATATATCTTATTAGTCCTTAACAGGCTTTCGTGTGTTCCGATTGCGTCCACACGACCGCCGTCCATAATAATTATTTGGTCTGCTTGACACACTGACGATATTCTCTGTGCAATTATAATCTTAGTCATATCAGGCAGCTTCTTTGCAAGTGCATTTTTTATCTTTCCTTCTGTTGCAGTATCAACCGCACTCGTTGAATCATCAAGAATAAGAACCTTCGGCTTCTTTAATATTGCCCTTGCAATACATATTCTCTGCTTCTGTCCGCCTGATACATTAACACCTTCCTGTCCCATCTCTGCATCAAATCCTCCAGGAAGCCTGTCTATGAATTCATCAACACATGCTATGCTGCAGGCCTCTTTAATCTCATCCAGAGTCGCATTTTCATCGCCCCATCTTAAGTTATCAATAAGTGAGCCTGAAAACAGCGTATTCTTCTGCAATACAACTGAGATTGCATCTCTTAAATGTCTGACCGGATATTCCTTAATACTAATTCCATCTATCTTAATCTCACCCTTACTTGCATCATAAAGTCTTGGAATAAGCTGGATAAGCGTCGTCTTTGATGAACCTGTCTGGCCGATTATTCCGACTGTCTGTCCTGCATTAATGTGAAATGAAATATCTGACAGAACATATTCTTTAGCAGTATCCTTATATTTAAACCAGACATGGTTAAATTCAATCTCACCCTTCTTAACTTCAATGTCCTTTGCATTCTCATCAGTTATATCAATCGGCTCGTCAATTACCTTCATGATTCTTTCTGCAGAAGCAAGTGACCTTGTCATAAGAAGGAACACATTTGACATCATCATAAGTGAATTAAGTATCAGAAGAACATAGCTCAAGAAAGAAGTAAGCTGTCCAATCATCATCTGTCCTGAATTAATCAGTCTTCCGCCTATAAGAAGAATACCAAGAATTGTAGAATACATAACGAACTGCATAGCAGGCATGTTAAGTACAGCTATTCCAAATGCTTTCTCTGATTCGTTTTTCAGATTATCATTAACGTGTCCGAATTTTTCAATTTCGTAATCGCCACGCACATATGATTTAACAACTCTTACTGCTGTAAGATTCTCCTCTATACACCTGTTTACAAGGTCAACTGCTCCCTGCATTCTTCCATATCGTGGACCAACATTAATGATTATTATGATGAGCAGGACTGCCAGAACTGGCAGTGCTACAAGAAAAACCAGTGCCAGTGTTGAATTAATCTGGAATGCCAGAGTCGTTGCAAATATCAGCATTACCGGACTTCGTCCAAATGGACGCATTCCTGTCGATACAGCATTCTGGATATTAGTTACATCACTTGTGAGTCGTGTAACCAATGACGAAACACTGAAATGGTCTATATTAGAAAATGAATAAGACTGGAGTTTCTCATACTCAGCCTTTCTTATATTAGCACCCAGTCCCTGACCTGCAAGTGCAGAAAATCTTGCACTTCCCACACCTAATATAAGTGCAGCAACTGCACATACAGCCATCTGGATACCTTTGTTTATTATATATGGAACATCTGAATTGGTCACACCTATATCAATCAGGTCAGCCATCAGCTTAGGCACCATAATCTCAAGCACAACTTCAACACCTATACATATAAGCGCCAGCCATGCGTATTTCTTATATTCTTTCATATAAGAAAAAATTCTTCTCAACATTACTTGCACCTCCAATTGTTGTATATGCAACTATTGTATTTCCAAGTTCAAGCAATGTCAAGAAGACATTTTTATAATTATTTTACATTTTTCCTATATACCATATAAGAAATTACGGATGTAATCACCTCTGTAATCCAGAAAGCATGCCATACGCCAACAGCTCCGACTATCCTTGACATTATGAATGCAACAGGAATTATTACAGCAACATATCTGCATACAGATATAATAAGTGACGGAAATCCTTTCCCAAGTCCTTCAAGTGCACCCGCCGAAGTAACTGATACCGTTGATACAATAAATCCGGCACTTATTATTCTTAACGCTGTCTCGCCGGCACTTATTGTGTCTGGATTATTTGTAAACAGACCGATAAGTGACCCCGGTATTGCAAGACAGAGAATTGTACCTGCTGCCATAATAGCAAATATAAGTACCATTGATGTCTTATATATCTTTCTTACTCTCTCATGCTCTCCTGCTCCATAGTTATAGCCCATAAGCGGTCTCATTCCCTGTACAACTCCGTTGGCCGGCAGATACAGAAATGTCTGCAGCTTGTAATATACTCCAAGCACGAATACATACACAGCCGAGTACGCAGCAAGTATTACATTAAGCACCGATATAAGAATAGATGGAAGTGCAAGGCTTAAGCTTGCCGGCATACCGATAGAATAAAGTCTCTTTGCCATCGAACGTTCTATTCTCATCTCCGATTTTCTGAATTTAACCGGAATAGGCTTAACAATATATATTATGATATATAGCACTGCTGCCGAAGTCTGGCCTATTCCTGTCGCAAGTGCAGCGCCTTCTATTCCCATTGCAGGAAATGGATCTATTCCGAATATCATCATCGGGTCAAGCACAATATTAACTATACAGCCTGTCATAAGGCATACCATAGAAGCATTCATTCTTCCAACTGCCTGAAACACCTTCTCAAACATAAGCTCAATTCCAAGCATTATTGAAAATGCAAATGCAATATTGGAATATTTAAGTCCCAGTGAAACAATCTCTGCATCTTTTGTAAACATTTTTAAGAATACCGGCATACCCGCAATACATATAACGGTAAGCACAACAGCGTGTATACAACTTAGGAGCATGCCCTGGCTGGCTGCTTTATCTGCCTGCTTCTGGTTCTGTGCGCCCATAAAAAATGATATGACCGCATTTATTCCTATTGCAAATCCTATCATAACCGAGCTTATAAGATTCTGTACCGGAAATACCAGTGACAGAGCTGTCATCGCATTTTCACTTATCTTGGCAACAAAGAAGCTGTCAACAATGTTGTACAATGAATTAACCATCATTGAGATTACCATTGGAAGCGACATTTTTAATAACAATGGGAGTATCTTCTGCTCCTTCATATATGTCTGATTCATATTAACTACCTGTCCTTTTCGTAAAAAAAGAGCCAACAAGTGGCTCTTTTTTAATGATACACGATAATATTTAATTATTCAACCAGATTCTTTCTCGTATACATAAGCAGTTCCATTATAAGTATCAGTGGCATTGTGAATATGCACCATACTGATTCTCTTAATGCTTCAAGCATACAGATTCTTACTATCGTTCCCCTTCTCATCCCCAGACCATGAAGCAGCTTATATCTTTCTTTTCTGCGTTCAATCCTGTTTCTTACAATGATTGCCATTATAAGAAGCTGGATTACAACTGCCGCTGCTATTGTTATTCCATATTGAAGAATATTGTTGATAAGCTGTGTTCTGTATATATTCTTTGCGTCAACATTAGAACCATATGCAAGGTCATTATTCTCGAAGTACACTGACAGCTTGTTATTAGTTGCTGAAAATGCTGATGATAAATCATACTGTACACTCAACTGGTTATAATGCAGGCTGAAATCAAGGTCACCCGTCATCTCATCACCTGTCATTCTCTCCATAAGGTTTCGCTGGTTATCAACTGCCTGCTCTGCCAGTGACATTCCGGCAAGTGCTGTGTAATAACCATAATCGACCATTATTCCGTTGAAATCCTCTCTTACATCATTGGTTACTTTTATAACTGCTGCAACAGTTGGTGATACACATGCGTCAAATAATACTTCGTATCCGTCCAGAATCTGTTTATCATTAGTTTTATCATAACCACCTATACTGCTTCCCCCATGACCATCATAATCAACATACAGATTGATTTTACCGGAATTATTATATTTTTCATAAAATGCCTTATCATACGGATATACGTAATTTCCTGATGTCATATCGCTCTCAAGATGTATGTTTGGATCTACCGGCAGCTGATAATAATTATAATTAAGGGTATCACCTGCTTTTAGTGTGTCATCATATGTTCCGTCAGGGGCGTCCTGCAGGAATACTACAACCTGTCTGCCATTAACGAAATCATCATAATTTCTGTACTTTTTATCAATATATTTCTCAAGCTTATTATACAGTTCTTTAGTAGGATTAACATACTCTGTAGAATATATATAACGATACCCATAATCTGTAATTGGTGTATCTCTTCCGTAACCATTATCTGGTGAAATAGTATCCAGTCCCATCTTGTGGTAGTCCTGATTATCCCAGAACCATGTCCTTTCTGATTCAAATGCAGAATATGATATTGATTGTATTCCTCCGATATTATCAAGCTCTGCAAGGAATTCTTCGGTAAATCCATCAAGCAGATTGGTATTACCCCTTTTACAATATCTGTTAAGATAATTTACTAATAAAGGTTCCAGCATTATCAAATCTTCATCATTATATTTTATAGAATAGACAGGTCCTCCGTCATCTTTAAGTTTATTCTTTAATTCACCAAAACTTATATTGAATCTGTTTCGTTCTTTCCACGGATTATTTAAAAGCTCACTTCTTTCCTGGCTATAATCATCACCTTCCGGTATATTATAAAACCCTTTTACATACGCATAATAATATATATACATTTCATACACTGAATCTGTCGGGTCTAGATATCCATATATATCAGGAAGCGCATTGTTAGCCTTATATGCTGTATATGATTTTCTTATCATTAACGCTGAGAACACGAGTATTCCGCATATACATAATGCAAATGCCCTGAGTCCCACAGCCATAAATATGCCATCTCTTCTCATTAATCTCGAGCTTATTGTCCTGACAAGATTAGCTGGCTTAATGCGAGATGGCTTTCCTGCGACACTGACAGATTCATGTGTCCTGCTCTTAACTTTTTTCTTACCGCCTTTATGTTTTCTTAACCTGTTAGCGATAAGTCCCGCAAGTTCTTCTACCACAATTGCAGCAATTACTGAGCACACGCTCTTTATTATTATACCTGCAGTAATTTTATAGAAATGGAATCCATTATGAATCTCAAGTCCCTTTCCTATCGCAAATCCTGTGAGCAGTGCCAGAATAAGCCCCACAATACCTGCCGGAATAATTATAAGTGCATTCTCAGTGATATACATTTTACGCATCATGGACTTGTCCATGCCAAGTCTTCTGAATCTCTGGTATGCTGTCTGTCTCCTGCCACGGTACTCTATTAACTGGTATGAAAGTGCAAGAATTCCAATTACCATAACAACTATGTACATATAAGCATATACAAGTGCTGAACTCCAGGGCTGGTAATCATATACTGCGGAATTATATTCTGTCTCTGTCTTTGCGTCTTCTTTAATCTTCTTATACACAGTATTGTAATCTGATGTTCTGACCGATTCTTTCAATGAATACAAATATGAATTCCTACTCTTTGTGTTAAATACTGAAAGTGCATTTTCAGTTACGACAGCACCTGGCATCTTCCTGCCATATTTCCATATGCTTGTGTAATTGGCAAATATGCCACACAGACGGAACTGTCTTTCCTGTCTTGCTGACGCATTATACACACTGTTTTCTTCACAATATCTGATTGTGATTGTCTCCCCTATCTCACCCACATAGCCAAGCGACAATAGTGTGTTCCAATCCATTGCTATCTCGTCATCATTCTCCGGAAGATGTCCCTCATCAAGCTTAAGTCTTCCCTGTTTTACAAATGCTTCATCAAAGCTTCCTAGTATGTACCCTGTCATCTTCCAGTCCTGATTGAACATATCAACACATGTAACTGCCTTAACAGGCGGATTAAGATATGCATGTTCACTTAAAGACTTATTAGGTTCTTTAGATGTAACTTCACATAAAAACCAGTCCCCAAATCTTGATTTATTAGACGACATCTGCCACTGGTACATATTCTCCTGAAATATAAGAACCGCTGTTACAAAAAACACGGCTGCAAGCGTGGTACACGCTGCTTTGATAATCTGCGGCATACGTCTTTTAATGCTCAACAGAGTAATCCCAAATACCGACATACGCAATCCCCCTTTCGTATGTACTTCTATGTTACTGACACACACCATCTACTATAGTAATTATCTTATCCGCATAATCTGCCATCTGTCTGTCATGCGTAACCATAATTATTGTCTGATTATGCTTCTGGCTTGCCTTGGATAACATCTGTGCAACTGTTCCCGCACTTCCTGCGTCAAGATTACCAGTCGGCTCATCAGCAAGGATTACAGCCGGATGAGTAATCAGCGCTCTTGCTATCGCAACTCTCTGCTGTTCACCACCTGACATCTGCGATGGAAACTTATTCTTACAATGCGATATTCCCAATTCCTCTAACAAATCATCAACTTCATTCTCATCAGGCTTCTTGCCATCTATAAGAATCGGCATAACAACATTTTCATATGCTGTGAATTCTGGAAAAAGGCTGTAATCCTGATATATATATCCTATATTTCTTCTTCTGAACTCTGACAATTCCTTGTCCTTCATTCCTGTTATCTTCTTTCCGGCAATAATAACACTTCCGGTATCCGGCTCGTCAACACTTCCAAGAATCCTCAAAAGTGTTGATTTACCTGAACCACTCTTTCCTATTATTGCTGTAAATTCCCCCTGTCCAAACTCAAGTGTGCAGTTCTTGAGTGCCGGAACATCAACGCTTCCGGCATGATAAGTTCTTTCAATGTTCTCCGCTCTTAACATAATCTCGTTCATAATATACCCATCCCTTCTATCCATATTTTTATAGTTTCCTCACAAATCCAGTAAACATCAGCAGTTCCATTAACAATAACAATGGCATTGTAATCACGCACCATACCGATTCCCGAAGTGCCTCAAGCATACATACTGAAACAATCTTTCCACGCCTCATTCCCAGACTGTGCAAAAGCATCATTTTTTCTTTTCTTCTGTTAATACGGTTTCTTATAACAATTGCCATAATTAACAGCTGCATAACTATCATTGCAATAATAGTGATTCCATACTGCAGTATACTGTTGATAAGCTGTGTTCTGTATGTATTCTTGATATCAACATTACTGCTATAAGAGATATCGTTATTGTTGAAATACACACCTATCTTATTATTGGTTGCTGAAAATGTTGATGTCAGGTCATACTTTATGCTTATCTGGTTGTAACACAATTCAAAATCCATATCACCGCTTAACTCTTCTCCAATAAGTCTCTCCATAATATCTTTCTGTCTGTCAACCGCCTGCTGTGCCATGTTAATACTTGCAATTGCGGTATAATAACCAAATGTCGGAATTATTCCATTGAAATCCTCCATAACCTCGTCAGTAACTTTGACAACAGCAGCAACCTGTGGAGCAACGCATGCATCATAAGCTGCTTCGAGCTTTTCCATAAGCTTATAATCAGGATTAAAATCATGTGTATTGTTGTAATCTAATAAATACCTGTTATATGCTTTATCATAAGGAAATATTGAAAAATATGAAGAATCAATTATATTACTCTCATCACCATACGTATTCTCATCTACTCTGTAATAATTATAATAAAGTGTATCTCCGGCATTAATAGTGTCATCATATCCACCCTCTGGCAGATCTCTTAAGAATAAAACCACCTGTTTTCCTTCCTTAAATGCTTCATAATCAACATACTCTTTATCTATATATTTCTCCAGTTTGCTGTATAGTTCTTTGGTTGGCTGTGCATATTCTGTAGAAAACAAATACCTGTCTCCATAATCAGGAAGATGCTCTTTATGATATGAACTTTTTTCAGGATGAAATGTAAATGTCTGCATCTTTTCATAATCCTGTGAATCCCAGAACCAGCTTCTTTCTGATTCAAATACAGAATATGACACGGAATTTATTCCATTAATCTCCATCAGCTCGTCAATAAATTCCTTAGAAAATCCTTCCAGAATATTATTATTAGGATCTTTTAAATATTTACTCTGCCCCATATTAATAAAGCCAAGTGACCTTCCTATGCTGTCACTGTCATTAACCTTGATTGCATCATTCCAGTCCCACATATTTCCGGCTTCAACTAATTCCTTTATCTTATCAAAATGTATGTTATATCGTATTCTCTGCTTACTGACATACTCACTCATGTCATTCCTGCTTGTGATTTCACCAGTATAATTCATTGACTTCAGCGGCAGATTATTATAGTCCTTAAGATAATACCAGTAGTTCATAAATAATGCCGTTTTATCCTGATTAACATCAATATATCCATATATATCCGGCACACTGTCATTGCTCTTATATTCTTTAAAAGCATTTTGAATCTTCAAAGCAGAAAATATAATAACTCCACATATACATAATGCAAAAAGCCTTATTCCGACAGCCATCAAAGCCCCATCTTTTCTTATAAATCTTGAACTTACAGACCTTACAAGATTATGCCTGTTCATACGGCTTTTCTTATAACGCATATGTACCGGTCTGCTTACCCATTTCTTGGACACTGCTTTCTTTCTATAGAAATGTATGTTGGATATTATTCCGCTAAGTTCCTCAACTATAACTGCAATCACCACCGAACTGGCACTTTTAATAATAACCTCCATATTCACCCTGTAGAATTCATAACCAGACTTGGCTTCAAGTGCCTGTCCTGTAAAGTGTCCTACTGCCAGTGCAAGCAGAATGCCAATAATTCCTGCCGGAATCAGTATAAATGCGTTCTCTGTTATATACATTTTACGGATGCCTGCTTTAGTCATTCCCATCTGGCTGAACATATTATACGACTTGCGTCTTGTATTCCTGTATTCAATAAGCTGGTATGACAATGCGAGAATTCCAATAACCATGACTACAACATACATATACATGTAAACTGTTGCTGACTTCCATGGTGAATAATCATATACTGCCGCATTATATACTGTCTCGCACCTTATGTCTTCCTTTATCTTCTTATAAACATTTGCATATTCACTTGTTCTTATCGAATCCTTGAATCCATACAGATACAGATTATCAATTTTATAATCAAAATCGTTTAACTTCTCATCTGTAACTAATGCTCCTGGAATCATTTTCCCGTTCTGCCATATATTGGTATAATTCTGGAATATTCCTACTAATGTATATGTTTCGATTCTTTGATCTGACTCATAATTAATATTATCTGCACGATAATAATATATTGTTATCTTCTGTCCTAACTCCCCTGCATATCCAAGCTTTAACAATGTATTCCAATCCATTGCAATCTCATCATTATTCTGTGGCATACGGCCTTCGTCAAGTTTTAATCTGCCCTGCTTAATGAAATCGTCTGTCATGCTTCCTATATGCAACTTCGTCTCATTCCATTCACTGTCATATAACTCCACACTGCTTTTCGCGCTGACCGGCTCACACAGATAATTATGTGTGCTTAATATTTCGTTAGCTTCTTTCTTACTTCTCTCACATATGAACCAGTCTCCGAATCTTGACTTATTGGATGACATCTGCCACTGGTACATATTCTCCTGAAATATAAGAACCGCTGTCACAAAAAACACCGCCACAAGTGTTGTAAGCGCCGCCTTCCATATCTGCGAGAACCGTCTCCTTATACTTTTGAAAGTAATCTTTAAAACATTCATTCAAGTACCCCCTGTAAGATTTATGTATATACCTTATTACCATGCTTATACATTATCATGCGAACCTTACAAAAACCTTACAGCCAAATATTTTTATAAGACTTCGCAGTTCTTTGTCCATTTTATATGTGTAATGCTGGTATGAGTGTCTATAGCACAAAATTTGAATATGACGAGCTGTGCAGGAGTTAATGCCGCTATATACATAAGTTCAGCGTGTCACAAAAGCTCGTTCAAACGAAGTGCGTTTGCTTTTGCACGCTGTAATAAACTCTGTATATGGCGGCATTTACTCCTGCTAAGCGATGTCATCCTGAAAGTTTTGTGCTATAAACACTCATACTGACAGGGGATATATATGATATGGACAAACAACTGCGAAGTCTCTCTTAATTAATCTTCCACCGGTAGCCGATTCCGCGGATTGTCTCTATATAAGCTCTGCCGTCCTCACGGTTTCCAAGCTTTGTCTTTAGCCTGCTCACAGTAACTGTCAGCGTATTATCCTCTACAAATGTTCCGTATCTGTCCCACATTTTCTGAAAAAATGTATCTCTTCTTACAATAAGTCCCTTGTTGTTTATAAGTATCTCTAATACATGAAATTCTGTCGGAGACACACATATCTGTTTATCTGCATGAATAATTGACTTATTCTTAAAGTCTACTATAAGAGTTCCATCCTTATAAATGTCTGTACCACCTGATATTCTTCTAACATTAGCCATTATTCTTGATACAAGCTCAGCAACCCTGAACGGCTTCACAACATAATCATCACCGCCGCAGTCAAGTCCTTTGATAATACTATCTTCATCATCACACGATGTTAAAAATATTATTATCTGGCTTCCGTGTTCTCTTATCATCCTGCACACATCAAATCCATTGCCATCAGGCAGATATACATCTAACAGGAATACATCTATTGCAGCTTCTTCCTGTTCATATATTTTATTAAACTGTCCTACACTTGCCGCTTCCACAACTGAATATCCTTTTTCCTGTAATATTCCTGCAAGCTGCTGCCTTATAAAATCATCATCTTCCAATATAAGTATCTTGGTCATATTCCCTCCCAGACAGTACATTTTCTATATTGTAATGCACTAACCTTACACATATCTTACAATTCAGCCTTTCTCTTAAGAACATATCTTGGTATCTGTACCCTTATAACAGCACCCTTTCCGTCCTCGTTATTACGCACATCTACGGTTCCATGATGTGCTTCAATAATAAGCCGGGACAGGTTAAGTCCTATACCGGCATGCCCTGCGGCAGCACTTCCCGTTGTCTCAAACCTGTCAAATACATACGGTATCAGGTCCTCTTCAAATCCACTTCCATTATCCTTAATATTGACTATACATTTGTCATCACGGCATGCAGCTTTAACTTCAACCTTATCGCACAGCTCGCTGCTGTTCTGTATTATATTGATAAATGCTTCTCTTATCCATTCTTCATCAGCATTGATGCAATAGTCTTTGTCATCACATTCCACCGTTATATTGCAGTCATTCTTAGGAAGCTGGTTCACAACATCACAAAGCATGCTGTTCACATTAATGTCCTGCTCTGTCATGATTATCTTGCCTGCTTCCATTCTGCTTATTGTCATCAGCTTACTTATAAATGACCTGATTCTTTCAATCTGTTCAAAGCATCTTTCAAGAAGTTCCCTATTTTCACCACTCTCTTCTAACCTGTCAAGTGCAATACAGTGCTGTAAGTGGTGTCTTAATCTGATGTGCGATATTCTCTGTAAAATTCTGCAGTTTCTCATTACGCTCAACAAGAAATCTTTCACCTGCTTTCTGTTTTTTCTTTAATTGCCGGTTCTCTGTATCTAGATTAATAACATATGAATAGATATCATTATGTCCGATTTTTACAATCATCCTTATACATGCTGCCATTACAACTGCAATTATAATTATCCCTGCCACTGCAATTATCCATTGACCACTTCTATAATACATATATGATGAACCATTTTCTGTATACCCGCACTGCATAACTACATTCTTATACTTTGATACATCACTCAATGAATACCTATTATAAAACATCATATCTATCAGATATTCTCCTGATTTGTTATCTATGTTATACAATCCCGCTGCCAGTGCCCTGAACTTTAATTCATAAAATCCAGTCGTAACAGCAATTATAAGTATGGCAATTCCTGCCATAACACAAAAAGCAGCCATCATCTTTTTCCTGATGACGGCTACTTTCCTTTCTGCTATATGTTCTATATCTTTTTCTTCCTCTATTATTACTGTATCTGACATAAATCCCCCTTAACTACATGCATTAGTTTCTGGAAGTATTATATCATTTTATTCTGTTAAAGCATATCTGTTAATTAAAATGAATTGATTGATGGCCTGTTGGCAACAGTTTGTTGACCAAAGCCCACTAAACTCCTGTGAATTCTCGATTTCGTAGGTATATTTTCCAACTTAATACGTTGATTTCAACCATTAAACCCACTCATTCATTATCCAGATACATTTTAGTAGGCTTTTCCCATCAATTATTCTCTGAAAGAGCCACATCTCAACTGAAAAAAGCATACTAAACTTGATATATTTGCCCACTTAGTAGGTTTCTGCCTCAAAAAGCCAGAAATCCAACTCACATCACGGCAAGCTCATATCTTACTTCTTCCCCTTCTGTGTCAGCAGAACTGACATTATCAATGAAGTTATCGGCACTGTAAGTATTATGCCCATTGTTCCTGATATTCCACGCATTATCTCAATTGCAACCGAGTACATGTTAAGAATCTGGTGCATCTGGTATGAATATGCGTATATTATCATGACAAGTCCCAGACTTCCTCCTGCATAAGCAAGAATAAGTGTGTTAGACATTGTTCCTATCATATCTCGTCCAATATTAATTCCTGAACGGAATATTTCCCTTGCTGATATGTCAGGTCTGTTTTCTTTAATCTCATGTAATGATGATGAAACTGACATTGCAACGTCCATTACAGCTCCTAACGATGCAATCAGTATTCCAGAAAACAGCATTCCGCCTATGTCAAGCTTTGAATTCTGGCCTACATATATAAGGTTCTCTATATCGTCAACATTGTATCCTGTTACATGTCCAAAATGTCCGAAAACAAGTGCTATAAGACCTGATACAACCACTCCGGCTATTGTACCAAGCATAGCGCCAATTGATTTCTTCTGAAAATCTGCCAGTAGAATAAATGTTATCAGCGTAATTATGACAACTGATAATGTAGCTGCAATAAATGGTGAAACACCTATATACATCATCGGAATATACATCATTACTACAACTGCAAATGTGAATATAAGTGCGAGTACTGAATTGAAACCTTTCTTTCCTCCAACCAGCCACATAAGTCCGAAAAATGCTGCTAATAACGCAATTATCTCCGGTTCACGGTCATAATTATATACATTGGCTGAGAGATTTCCATTATATTCACTTATATTAGCTATTACCCTTGTTCCAACCTTACAGTTGGCTCCGTACAGATATCCGTTAAGACTGTACGCTTTTACTTCTTCTCCCTTGTGGCTTCCTGATTTAATACGTAAAACAACCTCCTGGCTGTCGCCACTTTCTAAGTCAGCGGCAGCCTGAAGGTCTTCATTATCATTCTGTATAACCACTGCCTTAACAAACTTAGTATTGTCTTTGGCAAGCAGTGGTTTTCTTTCTACACTTGTGTAGAATAGAAACATCGCAATCATAATAAGTGCCACAACAAGGTATTTACCAAATGTGTCTATTATCTTTCGCAAATGTCTTCCTTCTTTCTGATTCCAACTATAACAGCGCCGATACCTGCTGCGGCGGCAGCCATACAAGCATATACTCTTGCAAGCATGTTATCTCCTGTCTGTGGAGCTTTGCCATTATCAGCTGATGAATTGGTTGAAGTATTATCTGCCGGTGCAGATGGTTCTGTTACAGTATTGTTATCTTCCTGTACAGTAAGTGCATTAATTGCATTAACAACTGCAGTTTTTGCATCCTCTAATGCCTTGGCATCAATCTTAGGTGCATTCTCAGACTTATAATCCGCAAGCTGTGCCTGTGCACCTTCCTGTGCCTGAATGTATATAGTCTTGTCCAGAAGTGTTGATACACCCTTCTTAAATCTGTTAACACTCTTTCCACTTTCAGATGTTGACTTATCTGCTGCATTCTTTACAGAACCATATCCTGACACTCTGTCAGTATCTTTACCATAATTATTTACGATATCTGCAAGCATTGGATCCTTGTCTGTTGTATATGCTGCCTTAATCTTCTTTAATGCTGAAAGAGCATCTTTAAGAGAATTCATGCTGGCTTCTGTATAATTAACCTCTGTGCCGTTAATTAAAGCTTCTGCATTATTAATAACCTCATCCACTGACATATCTGTATTAGTCTTATTGATTGTAAAATCATCCGCATATTTATTACCATTGTAGTCATATGTCTTGATGGTAAGTGAGCCGCTCGAAAAATCAATTGTTGAGAATGATGGGAGACATGCATTAGTTCTCTCTGCAATGTAGTATGGTGTGTAGTTAAGCAGATTGTAGTACTTAGAACCTGAGCCTGAACCTGTTGTTATATAAAGAGTTCCATCCGGATTAGTTACCGAACCGCTGCTTATATCATAGTCAACTACATTTCCATCAAGAATCTGATAACTTCTTGAAAATGTGTGGTCATGTCCTGTAAGACATATATCAACGTTAAATTCATCCATTAATGGTGCAAATACAATTCTGTTAGTAGCAGCATCTGTATCTGCATGTGGCTGTCCTGAACCATAGATATCACTATGGAATATTACAACCTTCCACTTTGCATCAGGGTTGCTTGCTACAGCTTTTTTCATAAATGTTCTGTGTTCCTCCTGATTACGGTTATTGCTGTTTAATGATATGAATAACACATCTCCATAATTGAAATAGAAATCGCTTCCTGCTGCTGTACTTCCTAACTTATCCTCTGAATTAGGATTGTTAAAATGTGCTGAATAATCTGCACCAGCCATATCGTGGTTACCAATTGTGGCAGCGATTGGGAGGCTTCTGAATACTGATGGATAAAGATATCCTGCATACTCACTCTCTCTTGTCTTTTTATCATCATCCTTAGCTGCACCAGACTGGTTAATCTGATCACCTGCTGACAAAAGGAATGATGCATCTGGACATGTCTTTAATGCCTGCTGCATTGTCTTGTTCCAGTTGTATGCATCTCTTGCAACACTGGCATCATTAGCTGATTTATCTGAACTGCTTCCTGAAGCACCAACCTGAGGGTCACCGGTAAGAATAACTGAAAACTTATCAGTTGCCTTAGTTGTGTAATCATATTCAGCAGACCATACACTGTCATCTCCTGTGTAATTGTCTGTGTACTGGTAATGATACTGTGTGTTCTCTTCAAAGTAATCAGCTATGTTTACCTTATTAGCTGCACTGTATGACTTTCCCTGCCAGTTCTCAGCACTGATAGACTCGGCATTACCTGTTACAACCTTGGCTGATGACTTTGAGCCATCCTTCCATACCTTTACTGCCGGTGTTCCTTTTCCAGCTGAATACCATGAAAAATTAAGATCTGCCGCATCTGAGCCTGGAGTTAAAGCTACATTTTCAGTCTGTGCATAAGCTTTTTCTCCTCCCTGCCATACATTAGAAAGCCAGTTCTGGAAATCCGCTGAATTATCTGTATCCTGCTTGAATGTACTCTGACTCACATCCGCCTCACCATATGCAAATGCATTAATGAGTGGCGCCTGACTTACAAGAACTGTTGACATTGCAGCAAGTGCTGCACCTTTTCTTAATAAATTCTTACTTCTCTTCATTTTTTCCTCCACATAATGAGATATATTTATTCGTATACTGTTGTGCAACGAATTGTCATTACTATATCCCTATGTGGTAAACTTACAATAATTGCCCTGTAAATCTTATGTAAAATTTTTGTTGTAAGCAAAAAATAAGACACAGATGTTTAATGTCTGTGTCCGATTTTTTCAATTTATTTGTTTTCAAGCTTTGTAATACATTTATCCAGAGATGTTGCAAACCAGTCTATATCGTTCTCTGAAAATACCATTGGTGGACGAAGCTTTAAGATATTTCCATAATGACCTATAACTGATGTAAGAATATGCTCATCTCTTAACATCTCTATTACATTCAACGCCATATCCTTATCAGGTGTCTTGTTGCCATCATTCTTAACGAATTCAAATCCTAGGAACAAACCTGCACCTCTTACATCACCTACTGATTCAGGGTGTCTCTCCTGTACCTCTTTAAGTGCCTTAAGAAGTGCCGCACCTGCTTTCTTACAGTGTTCCTGAAGATTCTCATCCTTAATATATTTAAGAACAGCCTGAGCTGCTGCAATTGATACAGGATTACCACCAAATGTATTAAAGTAAGGAAGCTTGTCGCTGAAGGCTGCAAGCACATCCTCCTTTGCAGCAAGTCCTGAGATTGGAATTCCGTTACCCATAGGCTTACCCATTGTTATCATATCAGGGACAATTCCGTGTCTCGCAAATCCAAAGAATGCCTGTCCGGTTCTTGCAAATCCCGGCTGAACCTCATCTGCTATAAATACTCCGCCATTCTTATGTACAACATCTACTGTTGCTTTTAAGAATCCTACAGGGTCAGGATATATACCATCAGATGAGAATATTGAATCAGCAAGGAAACAAGAAAACTTATATCCTGCCTCATTTAATTCATCTATAGTCTTTTGCATCTCTGACGCATACCATGCTGTGAATTCTTCTGGTGTTCCACCATGACGGTAATAATCTGGTGCTGTTATAAGCCTTACATTAGGAAGTAATGGCTGACCGGCTCCAAGTGAAGGTGAACAGCCTGATGTTAATGCACTTGTTCCGTGGTAGGCTTCCTGTGTGATAATTATACCGGTACCACCCGTATAGGCTTCTGCCACACGAAGTGCAAGGTCATTAGCTTCTGAACCTGTACACATATACATTATCTTATTAATCTCATCAGGCATAAGTGCAAGCAGTTCTTCACTGTAATCAAGAATTTTTTCATGAAGATATCTTGTATGTGTATTAAGCGTTTTCATCTGTTCTGTAACTGCATTTACAACAGCAGGGTTACAATGTCCTACACCAGCTACATTGTTATACATATCAAGATATTTGTTACCTTCATCATCCCACAGATAATCTCCTTCTCCACGGACAATGTTAAGTGGCTTTCTATAAAAAAGTCTGTAAGCACCTCCAAGGTATTTTTCTCTCTTACTAATCATTTCCCTTGTTTTAGGACTTAACATAGATGCATATTCTTCCTTAAAACTGTTAGAGTCCATAATACTTGATTCTGTTGCCATAATTTCCTCCATTCTGCAAAAAGAAAAAGCACAGAACCTCTGATTTCTCAGAAATTCTGTGCTCCTTTGCACTGTCATACAGATTCATTCTGTCTGACATATATAATAGCAACATTTGGTTATTTGTCAATTTATAATCAAATGCTTATTAATAATATTTCTTATTTATCTTAAGTTTTACAGATAATGCTATTAAAGCCACGACAATAATACCTGCAAGAACCCATACCCACACAGGAACATTCTTAATGTTATAACATCTTACATTAATCCACATCTGATTAATTCTTGTTGTCTCTTCAGCATCAAAATACTGCATAATGGCACTTCTATCCATAACCTCCTGCGTAGGATACTGTGCTGATAACTGTCTGTATGTCTGTTCTTCTGGAACTTTAAGTATATATCTTTCATCATCAGAATCACCTGAAAAGAAATATCCCAGAGGATAATCTACAACATCTGTATCACTTTCATCTGCTCCATAGTTCCACTTTACATAGTCGAATACAACATCACTATCACCACCTGATATAACTGATGTATATCCAATATAGCTCATGTTTCTTACAGCATTTTCAGGTTTTGACAGAAAGTTAATAAAGCTCTGTGCTGCCTGCTTTTTCTCTGAATTGCCATTAATTCCAGACTTTAACATTACCCAGCCGTCAAAATAAAGGTTAGTACATTCTTCAGGTACTGCAAAATTAAGCTGAAAATCATCCTCGTCAGCCTGGTCCATAGTATATACAGCATCTCCAGACCACTGATAACCTGCGACTACCTTTCCTGTTATCATATCAGTCTTGGCACTGTCAGTCTCGAATGAATAGGCATTATTCTTAACTGACTGAAGATACTCCTGAATCCTGTCCACATTTGCCTCAGAAGTATCATTCATCTCCTCGGCAAGTCTTTCACGATAATCAGGACTGTTTATAAATGACACTGACTTTAACTTGTCTGACTTAATTGCACCAACAGCTGCAAACATGGAATCTCTTACATTATCCTTAATCGTTATCTGACGTCTGAATTTGCTGTTATCAATTATCGTCCATGTAGATGCTTCTTTTTCTGTCACCTTATCAGGATTGTACACGATTCCTGTTATACCCCACATATATCCTGCAGCATAGCGGCTCCATGACTCACCATTAATCTTATTCTCGTCAAATGTTTTCTTGATAAATGGAGATACACCCTTAGCATAGTAATTATTAGCAATCGATGTATCATAGAAATCATCTGAAAATGGCTCAAGCCAGTCCTCTGCCATAAGCTTCATTATCATATATTCTGAAGGACAGATTACATCGTAATCATCACCCAGAGTAAGCATGTTGTACAGTTCCTCGTTAGTTCCAAGACAACTGTACTGTACCTTAACTTTCTTGCCATAATTCTCATAGTACCAGTTCTCAAAATCAGTAATTATCGAATTCTCACCCTTTATGCTTCCGCTCTCAAGGTCAATTATATCATCATCACTCCAGTCTCCGGTATCAATATATTCTTCCCAGTTGCACACACGGAGTATGATTGTATCGTCTGCTGCCACCGCTGTAAGACGGTTTGTATTAAATACTCCTGTTACTGCTGCTGTACCGATTACTATCATTAAAACTGAAAGTATTAACACATTTATCTTTCCAATAATCTTATTCATCAGCTCCAGCCTCCTCTCGTACAGCTTTTCTTGCTGGTGCAAGATTAATTGCTATCTCAACTACAATAACAATAAGGAATATTATTGTAGATAAAGCCCACAAAGCAGTCTTAATATCAGTCTGTGAACCCTTGGTTGCATTAACAACATAAGTACTTATTGTGTCAAATGTTGCAGGCTTAGTGTATGTTGCAACGAAATAATCATCCAGTGATAATGTAACTGCCATAACAAATCCTGATGCTATGCCGGAAGCAATCTGAGGTATTATTATCTTAAAAAGTGCATACACAGGTGTTGCACCAAGGTCAAGTGCTGCTTCATACAGACTTGGATCCATCTGTTTTAATTTAGGAACAACAGCCAGATATACGAACGGTGCACTCAGTATAACATGTCCCACAACAAGAGGAATATACGTATCCTTACTGACACCTAATACAACTACAAGAAGAATACAGATAGAAAAGCCTGTAACTACATCTGCATTGACAACAGGAACCTGATTAAGAACTGACATTGCTCCTTTTACTTTTCCCTTTGAATAAAATGCACCTATAGCACCTGTTGTTCCAAGTATTGTTGCAAGTACAGCACTTCCAACAGCAAGCAGCACAGAACCGATTATCATATTAATAAGCTCCGGAGTCGTAAAAAGTGTTACATAATTATGCATTGAAAATGCATGTATTGCTCCTATATTAGCGGCATCCGTAAAACTGTATACTGCAAGCACAAGAATTGGAATATACATGAACAAAAGGACAATGCATATAATCATATATTTCAGAAATTTCTTCATTATACAAGTCCTCCTCTTCCAGCATTTTCTGATTCTTTATCACCCGAAACCAGAGTGACAATACATATAATAACAAGAAGTATCAGTGCTATCATTGAGCCATTGTGCCAGTCATATGCACTGAAATAACTTCCAATCAGACTACCCATAATATATGTGCTGTTATAAAGCATATCAAGAACTACATAGTTAGTCATTGCCGGAAGGAATACCATTGACACACCACTGACAATTCCCGGAACAGACAATGGCAGTATAACCTTGATAAATGTCTGGAAATTATCCGCACCAAGATCCGATGCTGCTTCAATAACACTCTTATCAAGCTTTGAAAGCGTTGTATATAACGGAAGTATCATGAATGGAAGAAAATCGTATGTCATTCCTATTATCGTATTGATAAACGGATAATACGCAAGATTTCCCTCAATCATTGATAATATCTCTTTAAGTGCGGTAATTCTTAATGTGAAATTAATCCACATAGGCATAACAAAAAGCAGAAGTATTACCGCTTTTCTCTTTAACTTACTCTGTGAAAGTATATACGCTACAGGATAAGCAATTATAAGACAGACTGCAGTTGCAACAAATGCAAGTACAAGACTGTAACACAGAGTTCCAAGTGTATTAGGGTCTGTAAAAAAATTCTGCAGATTAACCATGCTGAATTGTCCCTGTCCATTAGTAAATGCATAATATACAAGGACAAGCAGTGGTGCTGCAACAAATAATATAAGAAACAGCCCATAAGGGATTCCAAGATATTTGCGTGAAAAAGACATATTTCTATCCCCCTACTTCTTTATCTGGAATTTCATCTTCTCTTCAGGCATGATAAGACCAACCTGATCATCCATATTCCACAGATATTCATCATCTACGATAAGGTCATGCCCATATTCTGTTCTTATAACATAACTGTAATGGTCACCCTTATAGATAAGATCAATAATCTTACCTGATACAAGACCTGCTGTTACATCATCGCTCATTTCAATATCATCAGGCTGGATTGAAACAACAACCCTGAACTTTGAAACATCTACATTTTCACCGTTCTCATCAACAAGCACTCCATCTGACATCTTAGTCTTAGGAATAACCTGTGTTAAATCACAGCTTATTATCTTGCCATTAAAGTCGAGCGTATAATCTCCATTAATTGTTGTAACAAAACTTGTGGTATGGTCCTCTGCAAGCATTACATGAATTCCATCAGGCTCAAGCTGCATTCCTACTGTATCACCGACATGATAACACCTGGTAGTTCTTATTATCATCTCATACTTTCCGGATTCAACAGCAACCTCGTAATGCATTCCCTTGAATATAACTGAAGTAACTTCACCAACAACAGTTCCATCCTCCGGCTTTGTAATAATTACATCTTCTGGTCTTATAACAACGTCAACTAAAGTTCCCTCTGGAACATCATCCATTCCGACAAACTCTCCGCCACAGAATCTTACTTTCATGTGTCCTGTCATAATACCTTTGAAAATGTTACTCTCTCCGATAAAGTCAGCAACAAATGCATTCTTAGGCTCATTATATATATCCTCAGGCGTTCCTATCTGCTGAATCTTACCCTCTGATAAAACAACAATCTTATCAGACATTGTAAGTGCTTCTTCCTGATCGTGTGTTACATATATAAATGTAATTCCAAGCTGGTCATGCATATTCTTAAGCTCAATCTGCATCTCCTTACGCATCTTTAAATCAAGTGCCCCCAGAGGTTCATCAAGCATAAGAATTTCTGGCTCATTGACCAGGGCTCTTGCAATTGCAATTCTTTGCTGCTGTCCGCCTGACAACGTAGATATCTTTCTGTCCTCAAATCCTTCAAGGTCAACCATATCAAGAACATGCTTAACCTTTTTTCTTATTTCTTCTTTAGGAAGCTTCTTTAACTTAAGTCCAAATGCAATATTTTCATATATATTCATATGTGGAAATAAAGCATATCGCTGGAACACCGTATTAATTGGTCTTTTGTTAGCTGGAAGCTGTGATATATCTTCTCCATTAAGAAGTATCTGTCCGTCTGTCGGAAGTTCGAATCCTGCTATCATTCTTAGTGTGGTTGTCTTTCCACATCCTGATGGTCCTAAAAATGTTACAAATTCCCCCCGCTTTACTTCAAGATTAAAGTCATCAACCGCCTTAAATCCATTATCACTATATACCTTACTGATATGTTTAAGTTCTATTATATTTTCTGATTTACCAGACATATCCAACCTCCGCAATTAACATCCTTCGTTACACCGTCCAACAACTATGCAACCACTTCCTATTTAATATCAAAAACGGGTACAAATCAAGTAAATTCTTGATTTGCACCCATGGTTTTTTCATTATGTAAACAACTGGCAAATATATGTTTTAAGGTCTGTGATGAAGCTCCTGGACAGTCTTTCCTATTTCTTCCCTTATAGTCTGTCTGTCTTCCGGAATCTTCTGCATTCTTGCAAGTAAATCCGCTGTATCATGCTCAGAACCAACTTTTCTTAACGACTCACATGCTGCGAATACAACATCATCATCTGCATCATCAATAAATCTTAACAGCAAGTCCACACTGGTCTGATCATCACTTGCACCAAGAGCCTTAGCTGCTGCAATCTTTTCTTCTTTACTTCCTGTAATTACTTCCTGTATAGCATACCAGTCATGGTGCTTTACATATTTCTCCATTTTTTCATCTAATGTCTTTTTCTTAAATAACATACCGATGCCTTCTTTCATCTTTTTCTATATTATAGTATTGCATTTTCGATATGTAAAATGTATATTTAATATGTCACTTATATCATAATTATATATTGGAGAATTACTATGACCTTAGATTATTACAGAATATTTTACTATGTTGCAAAATATAAGAGTTTTTCAAAAGCAGCCCGCATGCTCGACAATAACCAGCCTAACATAACCCGCTGCATGAATATATTAGAAAGTGAACTTGACTGCAAGCTGCTTAACCGTTCTCACAAAGGCATCACTCTTACACCTGAAGGAAATACATTGTATTCTCATGTATCAATCGCAATGAAACAGCTTGAAGACGCTGAGAATGCCATTATCAAAAGCAAAAGTCTGTCCGGTGGTACAATATGCATAGGAGTAAGCGAGATTGCTCTTAGAATATTCCTTCTTAAAAAACTTGAGAAATTCACAGAACTTTTTCCCGATGTCAAGATAAAGCTTACCAACCACTCTACTAATCAGGCTGTTAATGCTCTAAAAGCCGGTCTGGTAGACTTTGCTGTCGTAACCACACCTGTCAATTTAACTGGCGATATGAAATCTGAAAGTCTATGCTCATTCCATGATATACTTATTGCAGGTCCAAAATACAGTCAGCCGGATAACAAAATAATTCATCTGGAAGAATTGCAGGATTATCCTTTCATAAGTCTGGCAGAAGGTACCGGTACACATGACCACTACACCAAATTCTTCTATGACAACAATCTTCACTTTAACCTTGACCTGGAGGCTTCAACTACAGATCAGGTTCTTGCAATGGTTCAGGCAAACTTAGGGCTTGGCTTCTATCCGGAGGAACTTGCCTCTGAATATATAATGCGTGGTGAAATATTTACTGTAAATCTATACGAGTCCGCACCTGACAGAGATATTGTTCTTATACGCGAATCAAGACATACCGAAAGCATTGCAGCCAAAAAACTTATTAATTTCTTAAAGCATACAACTGATTAAAATGTCTTAGTTACGCATTCAAGTGTCGCACAGTAGCCTGTATTATTCTTGCTCTTATACATGGCACTGTCGGCATGTCTGTACAGTTCATCAAAATCAATATCCTTTTCCCCTTTATAAAACGCTTCACCCATGCTTACATATATCTTCTCATCTCCCATCTCTGGGATTCTTATGTCCTTAAGCTTTGCAAATACTCTCATCGTGAAGCTTTCAGCATCTTTAGTTTCTGTTATTCCCGGGATGAACATTGCAAATTCATCACCTCCCAGGCGCATGCATATATCATGTTCCCTGCATACACTCTGAAGACTTCTTGCAACCGCTATAATTACTGCATCCCCGACAACATGTCCATATGTATCGTTAACATTCTTGAACTTATCACAATCAAGAAGGCACATAAGCCCCTTAGTTTCTTCCTTAATAAGGTCTGCAATTGCTTTCTCTCCGCTTCCTCTATTTCTTATTCCCGTCATAAGGTCTGTTTCTGAAAGATATAAAAGCCTGTTCTCCTTACGTTTCTCTGCATCGATAACTTCAACGGCATATACAACATGCCACAGTTCTCCATTGCTATCCTCATCTACCCTTATGAATCTTTCACGACACCATCCAGAGTAATTTCCAAGGAATTCATGAACAATCGTAGTCTTGTTCTTCATTCTCTCCGGAAGTGTTGATATATCAACAAATTCAAGTACACTTTCTACATACTTCCTGGAAGGAAGAATCTTCATTACACTATTTATCTGTTCTGCAAAAGTATGCTCGCCTTTTATCATATTATCCCTTATGAAATCTGTTGACTTTATTTCATGAAATTCCCCTGTCTTTAAATTGATAATATGCATTGACAGATATATTCCAGCAAGTGCTGAATATGCGCTGAACATAGCCTCACGCTTGGATTTTTTAAATACATTTCTCTGTTTTAATAGCAGTACTAAAAATGTGCCTATCATATCAAGAAAGCGCGAAATCTCGTCCATCTCACTTTCTGGTGGATTGTCAACACCAAAGAAGCCATATATCTCGTCCTTATATCTGAATGGACTTACTGCCAGGCTCTTTACATTCTGAACTTTGAGCAGTTCATATGCTGCAGGATATTCATCCTTAATCTCCTCAATATCCTTAGTACTAATATTTCTTCCATCATTAAATGATGTATACCACCAGTCTATAATTGACATATCTACATTCTGAAGAAACTTTATCTGAGGCTCAATCCCATCCGCGCACCACTCATAAGTATTATTAGTACCCTTTTTTCTAATATTGTCTTCAAATATGTATATTCTTTCAGACCCGATATGTTCTCCAAAAAATCTGATAAATTCATTAATCTGATCATCTGGATTTTCATAATTCATTGCTGCCTTCATTGCTTTATTCATAATTGATTCGTACTTTTTCGTCTTCATATGCATCTCCAATTCAATACATTTATAACTAACAACATAGTAACATATATTGACAAAAAACGCACCCTTTTCACACATTAAAATTGTGAAAAAAGTGCGTTCTGATATTAAACAAACCGCATTCGCCGCTAACAATTCTCTACATAGCCTTAATTGCATTCACTGTTATATTGTACTGTTTCTCAACTTCTTCAAATGCTTCCTCAGCTCCTGCGAGTTCTCCTGCACGAAAAATCTCTGTAATAGCTGAACTCGCTTTATAAAGATTATCAAATCCAAGATTTAAGCATACACCCTTAAGTGTATGTGCTGCCCTGAATGCTTCTTCTACATTTCCGGCAGCTATAGCCTCTTTAAGATTGGCGTAGCTGTTGTCATCTAAAAATTTCAATACAAATTTTTTAATAAAAGCCTCATTTGGAAATCTATTCAAAGTATTCTGATAATCTGCTCCCATCGCATCATAGCATTCTTTAATTGTCATGTGCCTACCTGCCTATATATTGTTAAATTATAACTATGCATATAATGATATCACGATTAATATAGTATTGTCAAAGAATGATTTAATAATAAAATATAATTTCAGATAATTATTTTACATATCCGCAAATATACTGTATATTAAATATATTGCTGTCTGGCAAAATATATGCGGGGGAATTGTTTTATGAAAAAACGAGATTCTTTTAACAACAAATGGGGATTCATCCTTGCCTGTATCGGCTCTGCCGTTGGTATGGGTAATATCTGGATGTTCCCGACAAGAGTATCAATGTATGGCGGTGGATCATACCTGATACCATATTTCATATTCGTTGCACTTATTGGTTTCACTGGTGTTATCGGAGAAATGAGTTTTGGTCGTGCTACTAAGTCAGGACCTGTTGATGCATTTGGATATGCATGCGAAACTAAGAATAAGAATAAGAGAAAGCTTGGTGAGGCTATCGGCTTTATTCCAGTACTTGGCGCACTTGCAATGGCAATTGGTTACACTGTTGTAATGGGCTGGATTCTTAAGTACATGATTGGAGCTTTTACAGGAAAGACACTTGCACCTGCTGACACAGAAGGCTTTGCTGCTTCATTTGGAAGTATGGCAAGCGCATTTGGTAATAATGTATGGCAGATTGTAGCTCTTGTTATTGGTATTATTATCCTTATGTTCGGTGTCGGACGCGGAATTGAAAAGGCCAATAAAATCATGATGCCTGTTTTCTTTATTCTTTTTGCTGTACTTGGAATATATGTTGCTTTCCAGCCTGGTGCGATAGAAGGCTACAAATACATTTTCAGAGTTGACCCTGAGGCATTTGCTGACCCTAAGACATGGATATTCGCTCTTGGCCAGGCATTCTTTTCTCTTTCTATTGCTGGTAATGGCACTCTTATATATGGTTCTTACCTTTCAGATAATGAAGATATTCCTGCTGCTGCCGGACGCGTTGCGCTGTTCGATACTATAGCAGCCATGCTTGCAGCACTTGTTATCATTCCTGCAATGGCAACAACTGGTGCCCAGCTTAATCAGGGTGGTCCCGGACTTATGTTTATCTTCCTCCCAGCACTTTTTAAATCAATGCCTGGCGGATACATAGTCGCAATTATATTCTTCGTTGCTGTATTTATGGCGGGACTTTCTTCTTTAATCAACCTGTATGAAGCACCTATTGCAACTATTCAGGAAAAGCTGCATCTAGGAAGAAAGGCATCTTGTACAATAATCGCTGCAATAGCACTTGTAGTTTCAATATGTATTCAGGGAATTGTCTCTGGATGGATGGATATACTTTCTATCTACATCTGCCCACTTGGTGCAGGTCTTGCCGGAATTATGTTCTTCTGGGTATGTGGTAAGAAATATGTTGAAACTCAGGTTAATACCGGTCGCGATAAGAAATTCACTGATAAATTCTATCCTATATGCAAATACATTTTCTGCCCTGTATGTTTCCTTGTTCTTATACTTGGAATTGTTCTTGGCGGAATCGGCTGATTAAGATATTATAATAAAAGGAATCCTGTGAGCAGGGAGATGTTGCCTCTCTGCTTATGGGATTCCTTTTTTCATATATTTAATTATGCTATTCATGCTTTGCATCACATTTTTTACAGGAATATTTCCTCAAAAGCAGCAATTACAAGCTTAAGAGTTGCTTCGTCCATATCCGAATAATGAATTACAAGTATTCCATGGTACTTATCCGCATCAGCGAAACAATACTCTGAAAGGCAGTTAATCAGAATCCCCTTCTGCCTGACTGCCCATTTAATCTCAACATCACTTAAGGAAGTCTTCACATGCAGCAGAAAATGTGTTCCCGCATCGTCCTGATATATCGTACTTATCTCACTAAGCCTTGATTCGCGAAACATCCTGCATATCTTTTCACGGCGTCCCCTGTAATCATTGACAAGCCTCTTAATGTGGCGCTCAAAGTATCCCTTCTCAATAAATGCCGCCATTGCATACTGCTCAAATCCCGACACAGTACACGAGTAAAAATTCATTGTTGAAATATATTTTTCCATAAGCTTTTCTGGCAGTACCATATATCCTATTCTAAGTGAAGGAACCATTGTCTTCGAAAATGTGTTCATATATATTACTCTGTGACTTCTGTCTCTCGACTGAATGGACGGAATAGGTTTGCCCTGCATACGGAATTCACAGTCAAAATCATCCTCTATTATATATCTGCCTGGCTCCGCCGCCGCCCAGTTAAGCAGTTCCTGTCTTCTTGCAACCGGCATAACAAGGCCAATTGGAAAATGATGTTCAGGACTTACATGTGCTACATTTATATCTTTCATTCTAAGTTCATCGACTTTCATACCCTTATCATCAATATTAACATAATCCCAGTTCACACCATTTTCATCATATATCTTGGTAATCTTACGGTATCCGGGATTCTCAACACCAAACTTCACATCTGGACCTAAGAGTTGTAACAGCCTGTTATACAGATATTCCGTTCCGGCCCCTATAATAATATGGTCTGCTGAAACCTGCATTCCACGGTATCTGTTAAGATGGTCTGCAATTGCTTCACGAAGCTGCAGCACACCGTTAAAAGGTACAGTCTTAAGAAGTGAAGTATTATAATCGGTCAGGGTTTCTCTCATAACCTTTGCCCATGTAGCAAATGGAAATCTATCATACCTGATATTATTTGCCGTCAAATCAGCAAGATAAGTCTCCTCCTGGAATCTTTTCACAGGAGCAGCATACCCTGGTGCACCACCTGTAACCACGTCAATCTTATTAACATAATACCCTCTTTTTTCCTCAGATCGGATATAACCTTCCAGAAGAAGCTGCTCATATGCGTTCTCCACCGTCTTGACACTTATCTGCAAATGCTGTGAAAGCCCACGCTTTGATGGCAGCTTCTCATCAGCCTTAAGCTTCCCGTCAGCTATATCTTCCTTAATCAGTTCATACAGATATTCGTACATTGTTTTGTTTCCGCGTTTATCTAAATCATATGTAAGCAAATCTGGTCTCCTATTATATATGTGTTTTGGATATTTATAAGATATCAGTTCTAATTATAATAAGCTCATAAGCAAAAAACAAGGAGGAAAATCCCTCTCCTCACCTGAAGGGCTCGGATTTTTCTTCAAAAAACAAGGAGGAATAGAAATACTATGGGAATCTATGCTATTACTGGTGCTTCAAGCGGTATCGGTGCGAAAACTAAAGAATTGTTAATACAGCAGGGACATAAGGTAATTAATATTGATCTTAAAGACGGTGACATCTGCGTAAACCTTGCATCGCAGGAAGGAAGACAGTCTGCTGTTGATCAGTTACATACTATGTGCCCTGACGGACTTGACGGAATGATATGCAACGCTGGTGTTTCAGGCGCATGCGGTAATCTCGGACTCATTATCTCTCTTAACTACTTCGGAACAGTAGCCGTTGCAAATGGTGTATATGACCTTTTAAAGAAGAAGCACGGAAGCTGTGTTGTAACTGTTTCTAACACAATTTCACAGGGTGCAGGCCGTAAGGATATCGTTGATCTTCTTAATAACATCGGTGATGAAAAGCGTGTATTAAGTCTTGTTTCTTCTATGGACAGTACTAACCTTTCAGTAGGAAACAGTCTTTATGTTTCTACTAAATACGCACTTGCAAGATGGGTACGCCGTGTATCTGCAACATGGGCTGCCAATGGTGTCCGTATAAATGCTGTTGCTCCTGGTAATGTACACACAGCCATGACTGCAACAATGAGCACTACAGCAAAGATGGCTCTTAATGCCCTTCCTATCCCAACCAAGTATGGTCAGGAGTGCCTCATGGCTCCAGAAGAAATTGCTGAGGTTATGGTATTCCTTGCTTCAGATTCAGCAAGAGGCGTCAATGGAAATATCATGTTCGTTGATGGCGGTACAGACGCATTATTAAACACAGAGAAAGTATATTAATTAAGGAGGGCATTAAACATGACAGCAATTGAAAAATATGTAGAAGCAATGGAAAACAAAGATTACGCAGGACTTGCCAATCTCTTTTCTCCAGACGGAATAATCAACGATTATTGTACTAACTCAGCAGCTCAGAACGAATATCATATATACGGACGTGAAGCTATCAACATGTTCTTCCGTAACAAGTTCGGCTTCCGCAAATACTCTATCTTAGATGGTGAAGTTGTAAATTCTACCCAGGCAGAATTCATCGCCAACTTCGGCGGTTACAACATCATGGCCATCGCTACAGTCCGTGAAGTAACAGAAGATGGGCTTATCAAGAGACTTACTGTAAGACCTAAGTAATTAAATATTAAAAATCGTGTATAACCAATCAGGGCATTTGAATTGCAAGTTAATCCCTTGCAATCCAAATGCCCTCATTTTTCTTTTTAACATAAACAATAAACTTTTCAAGAGATGCCTTTCTCTATCTCAATGTCCAATCTGCCACTTTCTTGCGGCTGTTTTGGACTTTCACTTACCTTCTATTCGCTTCTAGGTCCAATCGGTTATACCCGCGCGGACTTTTTTGGACATCCACTTGTCTCTTGAATATATTCAAACCTGTATTTTAATACAGATTGACCTGTTTTTCCATAAGTCTGCTGCCTTCATACTTAAGCTTTATCGAGAAAAATCTCTCCTCTCCCGAAAGAAGAAGGTTAAGAAATACCCTGTCACCCTCCCATGTCGGAAGCTCGGGAACTTCTTCTTTATCAACCCAAGCCAGTTCTCCTTCATCACATTCAATAAGCTCACCTGTAAAGCCATCTGCCGTAAATACACACATAAGCTCTGGCTCACATTCATTACTTATAAATGTTACAAGCCCGCGGAATCTGTATGAAGTAAGCGTAAGACCTGTTTCTTCCTTTACCTCACGCACAAGACATTCCTCAGGAGTCTCCTGATTCTCAGCATGTCCGCCTACTCCAATCCATTTACCTTCATTAATATCATTATGCTTTTTCACCCTGTGAAGCATAAGATACTTCCCGTCCTTCTCTATATAACATAAAGTTGTAGTTATCATCAGCTCTGCCTTTCATGTCCGATTTTTTCAATCTCGTATTTCCCGCATACTATATTAATTTCATCAGCATTACCCCAGTCAAGACTTACATACACTTTCTTCTTATCAACATCCCACTTAAGTTCATCAATAGTTATTCCGCATCTTGTACGAAGTCCCTTAACCATGCCGCTTCCAAGCTTGTCTGACCATGCCGGAAGCAGTTCAATTGTGTGTTCATCCGAATATACAAGCATTTCATTAATAATTCCAACCAGTCCAAATGCAGTATCTGTACAATATACACCTTTGCTCCTGTCAGTATTGTGGTCTGTAAATAATGTTGTGTAAAATATGTCACTGTGCACAAGCAGATTAAGCGTATCATATACAGCATCTGCATTTTTAAGACGAGCCTCTACTAACGCCTTATGTATCCAGCCATGTGAAGCGGTATCATCTTTTCCTTTATTCTCATGGTTTCTGTTAATAACTGCCTGACGACACGCAGCTGCTAACTTACTATCATGCTGAGTCTGCAAAGCCGGCCATGCCGGATAAAGATGGCTTATATGCCTGTGTGCATTGTTCTCGCCATACTCCTTCATAGACCATTCCTTAACTGCACCTGACTCATCATACATAAAATCAGGTAACAATCTTAAGAGTGCTTCCGCCTCTGATACAGCCTGCATTGCTGCAGTCCTATTCTCTTCAGCCATCTCTTTATTAATCATCTCAATATACATATTAATTACATCTTTAGCCGCAGAGATATCCATTGCTGCATTGGCAGTAATCGCACTATGATATCCAAGAGGCTTATTCTCCGGTGAAAATGATGGAATAATAAGATAATGCTCCCCCGCATTAAGGCTGCATTTTCCCTTCTCATACCTTGCATTACCGTCTGTATCTGTATAATACTCAGGATTTCCTATCTGTTTCCAGAAATTATAGGCTTTTTTTAGAAGTGGCTCATATACATCTTTTCTTACATCAAATGTATCTTTGCCGTACATCTTAATCAGCGACGCATCAAAAGTTGTTATCACAGCGTCGCCGTAAGTCTGTAAGAATTCATAAATAGGAATAAGCATCCAGCCAGCACCGGCATTCCAGTACTGGAATGGATAATTAATATCGTACTCTACCATCATTGCCCTGTGTCCATCAGTATTAACCGGAATAAGCACTGCATCCTTCATTCCATACACCATTGCTGCATTGTTAACCCAGTCAGGTATCTGCCGCAGAATAAACCACATATAACCAACACCTGCTTCATACAACCCTGAGCCATTCATTCCCGAAACCTGAATATTAACATTGGCATCCATTGTGTACGCACTTCTCCACAACAGATTCCACTCACCAACCCACAAGCCGCTGAGTCTTGGTGCTGTCGTTCCTGCGCATGCCTGCATTCCATACAGACCGTTATAATATAATTTTTCCAGCAGATGAGGCATAATGTCATATTCATTTTTCTGCAAGTCAAGCAGTTCTTCATTAGCAGACTCGCAAAAATATCCGCCGTCAAGCTTAAGCTCTATATTCTTATGATCTAAGCTTACCGGTTCTTCCGTTATATTGACACTGTTAACTTTGTTAATACATTTGTCTACCAGTGCAAATGTATCCTTGCCATTAACTCTGTCCCTGAACTCACAATATTCCCCCAAATCATCTGTCCAGTCTGTGTAAGTTATAAGTGTTATACTCTCTGCATGTGATATATTAATAACCGGCGCAGTCTCATCAATACAAGTGTACGCCCGGCTGTCTTTAGGCTTTGATGAAACCCTCATATCACCATCTGTCAATATCCTTGTAACACCTGCAAATCCACCCTTTGCAAGCTCACTTCCCTCATATTCAGGATAATGCACAACCGTACCTATTATGTTATCTCTTACAAATCTTGAATACAGCATATTTCTTTCAGGCGCAGGGATATTGTTCTTCTGAACTCCGAATTTCGGCATAGACTCAAAATCATCTGTTGATATCGACATATTCACAGACTTTTCAGATATTATTTTAGTTATAATCACATTCTGTTTTCTCGATACATATGTACTTTTTGAAACAGAAGCTCCGTCTGATTTAAATGTAGTATTTATTGTACCAGTCTTATAATCTGTCCATCTTCTGTAACCAGAAATATCCGGCTCTCCTTCAAGTGTCAGTCTTATCATATGGCCTGGATGATAACAGTACATATTCGTTCTTTTTCTATCATGTATATTCCATGTATCATCAAAATTAATAACTGACTGTCTGGCTTCATCTAACTGTGCTGTAACATCGTAAGGCACATGTCTTGGCTCTTCCGATGGCATGACAAATTCAACATTCTGATATATAAGACTGTCCTCTATAGGCGCACATGATTCAAGCACGCCAAGCCTTCCATTACCTGCCACCATAGCCTCATGCCATGGTACATCTGTGACATTATAATTATCGTAAGGTTTAATCTGCCTAAACTTCTTTGAAAATGAACTATACATTTTTAGACTTCCTTTTCTACTTATCTTGTTTTTCTTCTTTCTCTTCAGTTCCAAATGATTTAGCGTAAAGATACTTATGTGTTGCAAATAATCCTGCAATTGCAGCCACCCCAGCCAGTACCTCAAAACCTGATACATGTCCTACTATCATCTGTCTTGAAATAGCAAAAAGCAGAACTTCAATAACCGTACCCGGAGTATGAGTGCAAAGCATCTTTACAAACTCAACTCCAATTGCAAATGTCATAACATTCTCAAGGAAATACTCAAGCGTGGCATTATCACAGCCTATTCCCAGCACGCTTTCCACAATAAATTTCCCTGCAAGAAACATTATAACTATCAGTAAAAATGCAGATAATACAATCTCAACATATGAGGCAGCCTGCTGCATTAATTTTCTTAATTTCATTTTCATAGGGTAAACTATCCTTTCAATTAATTTTATATATAGTGCCTTATTTAAGCATTAATTATATCTTATTCTTAATAATTAAGCAATTGTGCCCATATCGCTTTCATTAAATAATTCAATATAATTATATAGTGAATGTGCATAATTTCATTTGACTTTCATAATGTTTTTTAGTAAACTTTAACAAGTTGGTGTTTTGAAATATGATAATAAATGACGCCACATTTATTATCTCTACAGGCACGCGTAACGGACATAATTTTTTAACGAGGAGAAAAACATGGAAGCTTTATTAATTCTAGTCATCGTTGCAGCCCTGCTTGCGCTCGGTTATGCAGCATTCAACTTCATCGGTGTTAAGAAACTTGATGAAGGAACTGACCGTATGAAAGAAATCGCAGCAGCCATAAGAGTTGGTGCTAACGCATTTATTACATACGAGTACAAAATCATTGCAGTAGTAGTTGTTATTATTGCAATCGCATTTGCAGCTATATTCACTGTCCAGTATGGAGAATTCAGCTGGGAGCCATCTGTATGTTTCATGATTGGTGTTATCATGAGTGCATCAGCAGGCTGGGTAGGTATGAAGATTGCTACTTACGCTAATGTAAGAGTTTCTAATACAGCCCGCAACACTAAGAACATTGGTTCAACACTTAAGGTAGCTTTAAAAGGTGGCTCAGTTATGGGTCTCTGCGTTGGCGGTTTCGCACTTTTAGGACTTTTCCTTGTATACATCATATTTGGATTTGGTCTTAACATGCTTGACATTGAGGCTCTCCGTGGTGCTCATGTATTCACACAGTGTCTTTCATGCTACGCACTTGGCTGCTCTATTGTTGCTATGTTCAACCGTGTTGGTGGCGGTATATATACTAAGGCAGCTGATATGGGAGCTGACCTTGTTGGTAAGACAGAAGCACACATTCCTGAAGATGATCCAAGAAATCCTGCCACTATCGCAGATAACGTTGGTGATAATGTAGGTGATGTTGCCGGACTTGGTTCTGACCTTCTTGAATCATTTGTTGGAGCTATATCTTCAGCAATTATTCTTGCAGTAAGTCTTTACCTTTCAAATGTAGCTAATAACCTTGAAGTTTCAGACGAAATGCTCTCTAAGATGATGTATTTCCCACTTGTATTCGCTGCAATCGGACTTATCGCATCTATTCTTGGTATCGCTTATGTTCTCTTAAAGAATGGTTCTGATAATCCTCACAGAGATCTTAATATCTCAACATGGAGTGCTGCCGGAATTACAATTATCGGCGGATTCGTTGCTACATATCTGTTATTCAATGGCGAGAATGCAGATATTCTTAAGGTTGCAGGATTTAACATTGGTTTCATATCACCTTGGATTGCTGCTTCACTTGGCGTAGTGAGTGGTGTTATCATCGGTGGTATCGCAGAATACTATACAAGTTATGATTACAAGCCAACACAGACAATTGCACAGGCTTCTAAGGAAGGTGCAGCTTTAACTATTACACAGGGGCTTTCAGTTGGTATGAAGTCTTGTATGTACCCACTTATTGTTTTAGGTATTACAACTTATGTTTCATACGCAGTTTCAGGCATGTTCGGTATTGCTATGGCTGCCGTAGGTATGCTTTCATTCGTATCAGCAACTGTTTCTGTTGATACTTATGGACCAATCTCTGATAATGCCGGTGGTATTGCAGAGATGTCAGAGCTCGAACCTGAGGTAAGAGAAATTACTGATAAGCTTGATTCCGTTGGTAACACAACTGCTGCCATCGGTAAAGGCTTTGCTATCGGTTCAGCTTCACTTGCAGCACTTTCACTTATGGTTAGTTTCCTTTATGCATTCCAGCCAGAGGGAAGCAGCCTCGACCTTAACTTCACTAACCCACTTATTCTTGCCGGTGCTTTAGTTGGTGGTGCTCTTCCATATCTGTTCTCAGGTATGCTTATTGAAGCCGTTGCCAATGCTGCCCGTAAAATGGTTGAAGAAGTAAGAAGACAGTTCAGAGACATTCCTGGTATCCTTGAAGGAAAGGCTAAACCAGACTATAAGACATGTATTGAGATATCTTCTCAGGGTGCATTAAAAGAAATGCGTATGCCAGCTATCATCTCAATCATCTTCCCTGTAATTGCCGGATTCCTTTTCGGACCTTACTTCGTAGGCGGTCTTCTTATAGGTGCTACTCTTTCAGCTATCATGCTTGCTATCTTTACAGGTAACGCTGGTGGTGCATGGGATAACGGTAAAAAGTACATTGAATCAGGTGCTATCGAAGGACAGGGCAAAGGCTCTCCAGCACATGATGCAGCCGTTGTTGGTGATACTGTAGGTGATCCATTAAAGGATACTGTAGGACCATCTCTTGATATCCTTATCAAGATTATGTCTACTGTTTCACTCGTTGCAGCAGTAATGTTCTATAACTACAATTTACTGTACCTTATCTTTGGTATAAGATAATATTCCGTATAAAGGAGTTGGGGCGACAGACCATAAAGGTCTGCCGCCCCTGTTTTTATGTATATTTATTTTATGAATTTGACATTAGGATATATTGCCTTCTTGGCTTCTTCTTTTCTTTCATTGAATGTAACCTTATTCTGTTCAAATAGGTTGTCACCATTAGCATCTATTGATACTATAAGCGGTCCAAATTCCTTAACCTTACAGCACCATAATGTTTCTGGCATACCAAGCTCATCCCAGTGATGCTCAGCAATTCTTTCAACCTCTGTTGCTGCTACTACAGCACATCCGGCAGGGAATACGCAGTGGATAGCACCAAATTCCTTACATGCTCTCTCTGTATTAGGACCCATTCCACCTTTTCCTACAATTACTCTTACACCTGTCTGCTTAGTAAATTCGTATTCGAATTTCTCCATACGCATTGATGTTGTTGGTCCTACAGATACCATCTCATAATCATTCTCTGTTCCTTCAATCTTTCTTACGATAGGACCTGCATGGAATATTGCCTTGTCCTTAATATCATAAGGAAGCTCTCTTCCATATTCTACAAGTCTTCTGTGTGCAACATCACGGCATGTCATTAAATCTCCGTCAAGCCATACAATGTCACCAATCTTAATATCCTTTAAGTCCTCTGCACTTACTGGTGTAACAAGAACCTTTTTATCGCCTCTGATTTCTACCATTTTCTAATCCTCCTATGCGTTCAGGTCTATTGTTGAATGTGTATCACATACTGCATTTAAGTCTTTATCAAATATTACATGACCTCTTCTGTGTGACCAGCAACCTACATTTACAGCTACACCAATTGTTGATGGATGTCTTGCTGTATTTTCAATATTAACTCCCATAACGGAGAATTTACCGCCCATACCCTGAGGTCCAAGTCCGATAGCATTGATTCCGTCTTCAAGTAACTTCTCCATCTTAGCTGCATTTTCATTCTCATTATGTGAACCGATTGGTCTCATAAGTGCCTTCTTAGAAAGAAGTGCTGCTGTCTCAACAGATGTTGCAACGCCTACGCCTACGAGAAGTGGAGGACATGCATTAAGTCCATAGCTTGTCATCTGGTCAAGTACGAAATCTGTTATTCCTTCATAACCTGCACCTGGCATAAGAACCATTGCCTTACCTGGAAGTGTACAGCCGCCGCCTGCCATGTATGAATATATCTCGCAGTGGTCGTCATTAGGAACGATATCCCAGAATACTGTTGGAGTTCCCTTACCAACATTTCTCTTAGTGTTGTACTCGTCAAATGTTTCAACAGAGTTATGTCTTAATGGTGTTGCAAATGTTGCCTGTACAACAGCTTCCTTTAACAATCCCTCCAGCTCATTAATAAGCGGGAAGTTAGTTCCACATTTAACCCAGAACTGTAATACACCTGTATCCTGACAGCTAGGTCTGTCGAGTGATACTGCAAGTCCCTGATTCTTAGTCATTGTCTCATATAAAACCTTAGGAAGTGGTGCTGTTTCCTGGGCTGCAAGCTCCTCAAGCTTTGCAATTACATCATCTGGTAACTTTTTACCGATATGGCCAACAAATTTAGCCATCTTGTCTGTCATCAGCTTTACGCTCTCTTCTTTGTTCATATAAATACCTGTTCCTTTCTTCTACCTGCATGCTTTATAATGCAGACATATATTTACTTTTGCTGACCCATTCTTCTCCTATGGATAGAACGGATATAATATTGGTAACAAAATCATACACAACACAAATGATACGAGTATAAGCGGAAGTCCTGATTTTACATAATCCTTAAACTTATATCCGCCAACGCCAACTACCATTGTGTTAGCCGGCATTCCGATTGGTGTTGCGTATGCACATGATCCGGCAATAACCGTAGCAATTACTACTGCTCTTGGATCTGCGTTAAGGCTCTCTGCCAGTGATACGGCAATTGGAACCATAAGCGCTGTTGTTGCTGTATTGGACATGAAGTTCGTAAGTACACATGTGACTACGAATATCACAAGCAGAAGAACTATAGGACTTGGATTAGAACCCATAATTCCAACAATCTTATCTGCTATAAGTGTTCCTGCTCCTGTTTTTTCAAGAGCACTTGCAAGTGCAAGTGAACCACCGAATAACAGTACAACCTTTAAATCAATTGACTTCAGCGCTTCCTTCTCAGATATAACACCTGCAAGAACAAGTATTACTGCTCCAAGACATGCTGAAACCTGTATCTTAATTCCTATCTTATCCTCAAATATCATGGCAAGAATAACAAGAATTAACACAATAAGTGACATTGCCTGTTTCCATTTTGGAACATTGCTGAAATCTCTTGTCTGCTCTGGTGCATCCTCTGTAATAACCTTCTTATCTGGAAGAAGCCTGCAGCCTATTACAATGAAATAGATAATTCCACATATAAGCATTGGTATTCCAATCGGTGCATACATGAAGAAGCTTGTTGAAAGCCCTAATTCTTCAAGAGCATTTACACCCATAAGATTTCCCGGTGCTCCAATTATTGAAAGGTTTCCCCCAAGTGCTGCTGCGAATACCAGAGGCATTAACAGACGGCTTCTTGAATATCCTGATTCATCTGCTATTCCACAGACAACAGGGATAAGTACTGCTGCTGTTCCCGTATTAGAAAGGAACCCTGACATAATTCCTACGATTAACATTATCGCAATAATAAGTATCTTTTCAGATTTGGCAAATTTAGTAACAATACCTCCGATTTTATTAGCCATACCTGTTTCAAATAGTGCCTGTCCGACTACGAACATTCCGACACACAGTATTACATTGCTGTTTACATATCCTGCAAATGTTTCCTTTACCGTAAGTACGTTGGTAAGATTCAGACCAAGTGCAACTATTGTAGCTGTAAGCCCCAGCGGAATCTTTTCAAGTATGAAACTGACTACAGCAAACAATAAAAACAGTAATGTTATTGTGGTTTGAGACATAACGTTCCCCCTTTCACATATTATTAATTAACTTTCTGTCCGGACTCATCTTTAATGTAACTAAAGTATAATTCTGTTCTTATAAAAAAACAATTTAACGTTTTTTATATTTCAATAAAAATTTTTTATGGTAAAATACATGTGTAAGATGCACTAATTTTCACAGCATTTAATAGGAGGAAGCGCTATGACACTTAATCAGTTAAAATATTTCTGCACTGCATGCCGCACCCGCAGCATAACCAAAGCCTCAGAAGAGCTTTTTGTGACGCAGCCTACAATCTCGATTGCCATTAAAGACCTCGAGGCTGAATTTAATATTATTCTTTTTGCAAGAAATGGTAATCATCTGGAACTAACAAGTGCCGGTGAGACATTTTATGAAAAAGCTAAAGACCTGCTAAAACACAGTACAGAAATTCAGAATGAATTCTTAGAATTAGGCAACCAGGTTCCGGTTCTTAAGATAGGAATACCACCTATGTTCAGTACAATCTTTTTCCCTGAAGTACTTAATGCATTTGAACAGAATCATCCTGATATCCAGACAGAGCTCGATGAATTCGGCTCTGTGCGTGCATGTGATCTCGTACAGGATGAAAAGCTTGACCTTGCAATTGTTAATATGGAGCAATTTAATATAGATAAATTCGAAAGCTGTATTCTTGCTAAAGAACAGCTTATGTACGTTGTCTCTAAGAAACATCCTATGGCTAAGAAAAAATGTATGACAATTGAAGACTTCAGAGATGAGAATCTGCTTATGTTTAATGTGGACTCTGTGCAGAATGAGCTTTTGAAAAACAGATTTGACCAGCTAAAGCTTAACCCGAGAATTATTATGCGAAGCAGCCAGTTATATACTACATTGAAATTCATTGACAACGGAAGCTGCGGTTGTTTCCTTTTCTCAGATATGCTGCCTCATTTCAAGCAATATAAAGGAATTCCCCTTGAACCACCGATTGATGTTAATATCGGAATCGTATGGAAGAAGGGGAATTTCTTGAGCCACAGTGCCCAGTTATTTATAGATTTTGCGATGCAGTACTGCTCAGAAAACATTACTACTTAACAAGTGCTTCCCAGCGCTCCTTTGGAATTGAACTGCTCGTCACAATACATTCAGGGTCTGGTGCAATGACATGCCTTACAACTTCAAACACCGCCTGTGCATCACACAGCAGGCACTTTGCATCACCAAATGTCACTTCACGCACAGCCTTACAGTCAAGAAATGCCTGATTAAGCTTAACGAAATCCTCTGATATGTGAGGCTGGTCTGCGTTGTAATGCTTTCTCATATATGAATCCTTAATGCTGCCATCAGGCATTACAATCTGTAACTTCATCGGCTTATCTGATAATCTGTGTGGTACATTAAGTACCTCTTCAACACTATGAATAAATGTATTGCGCTCATGTCCTACTCCAACAAGCAAAACTTTTCCTCCACAGCTTCTTAACCTGTCATAACAGCCGCCGGGTGTACACGGCGTATTGTTGTTCTCCTCCCCTGCAAGATATTCTGCCGCTTTCTTTCCAATTCCTGCCATGCTGTGTGTAGGATGAAGCGACCTTATTACTCCATCTCTTTTAAGAAACATATTAGTAAGCAGTCCGACACATGATGGTGTTTCTTTAGGATTATATACAGGTGAGTTCGAATTTATATTCTTCCATGTATGTGTAGGAAGAAGTAAAAGTCCATGTCCGAAATATTCAATCCATGCATCAAGCACTGTATCTGCCTCGCCTGCAACTTCGCCGATAGATTTCATAGATGAATGAATAAGAATTGTCTCATTTCCTGTTAACCCCATATTCTCTAACTGCTTCTTTAACTGTTCTTTGGTATACATATTAGTCCTCGCTTTTCACATATCAATATAGTAAACATATTATCACATTTATCCTTGAAATATCCAGTAAACAATGCAATAATTACTTTTGAATAATTTAATTGAAAGGAATTAATTCATCATGACTAAAAGACGATTGACTCGCAGACAGCGTCAGGTAAGAAGAAACCGTATTATTCTCGCCTGTGCAGCGGCTGCTTTACTTATCATTATTATTGTAATAATATCAGTTTCTATGAAAGGCTGTTCTAAGTCTAAGAACGCAGATAAGAATGGAAAATCTACAACTGCTAAGGTTGAAGAATCAACACAGACAAAAGAAAATGAAAGCACCAGTGAAGAAGTTTCATCAACTGATACTAATACTGATACTTCATCTGCAATTATGTCAGGAGAAGTATCTTCACATGCTTCTTCTAACAGTTCTGAATTCGCACCTCCTGTAGTTCCATCTGGTAATACAGTTTCCAAAGGTACTACTTCTAAAGGATTCCAGATTCAGGAAATTAATGGAGCAACTTATATTGACGGAGTACTTATTGCCAATAAGACATATGCTCTTCCTCAGGATTTCATTCCCACTAATCCTGACCAGCCTGTTAATGCAGACAGAAGCTCAACATGTCTTGACAAGACTCTTATGAGTGCATGGAACACTATGTTAAAGGATGCAACTGCTAAAGGTCTTAATATATATATTGCCAGTGGATACCGTTCATATAATTATCAGGTTAATGTATATAACAGATATGTTAAAAGTGATGGTGCTGCTGTAGCTGACACATATTCATCAAGACCTGGCAACTCTGAACATCAGACTGGTTTATGCTTTGACCTTAACACTATTGAGGACAGCTTCCAGTACACTAACGAAGGCAAGTGGGTTAATGATAACTGCTACAAATACGGCTTCTGTATCCGCTTCCCTAAAGGCAAAGATTCTGCTACCGGATATCAGTATGAATCATGGCATCTTCGTTATGTAGGTGTCGACCTTGCAACTAAGTTATATAACAATGGCGACTGGTTATCTCTTGAAGAGTACTTTGGAATTACCAGTGAGTATCCTAACTAAGATTAAAAACCCACTAAAACGCATTGACTTGCTGTTTTAGTGGGTTATTTCTCAATTTGCAATTCTACAACCATTGGAATAAACCTACACAATTGAATAAAAGTAATGCATTTGTAGGTTTATGCCAACTCAATCGTTCTTTATGCCTGACTTCAGTACTTATCTTTAATTGTAAGATGATAAAGCAACCTTAATCAAAGCAAAAAATCAAATTCTATTAATAAATTTTTTTACAATCACCAGACATATCAGAAGCTCTAATGGCATCAACACTATAAACCACAATGATTCCCTAATACATTCATACATGCATATCTTTACAAGCTGCTCTTTCTCTGCACCTGTGTCAGAAAGCAGTTTCAGCCTGCTTCTGTACTTTTCAAGGCGGTTCTTTACAATTATCATGCTGACTATCATATATATTATAATTGTTGCAAATGCTGTTACGCCATATGACATAAGACTTTCTATTGTACGCTGTCTTAACAGATTCTTTTCTTCAGAATATGATATGGTATCAAAGCCCGCTGTTTTCAGATATGAACAGACCACATTATCTGTTGCTGCAAATGAAGACTTAAGATTATATCTTATGTTAAACTGATTCGGTCTTAACTTCAAAGTAACATAATCTGGCAGTTCATCAAGAAACAGATACTTTTTCATTACATTATTCTGATTATCCAATGCTTTCTGTAAAAGCTGTGTAGAACCAATTATCGTATACTGTCCGAACTCAGGCACATAATACTTAAGCTTGTCCCTTATCTCATCAGTTAATATTATAACCTTAGCAACATTAGTACTGGCTGCCGGTTCCAATAATGAATAATATGTATACTTGCTATACCATGAACCCAGTACTTCACCTTTACATGAATGATTCTCAAATAATTCTTCTTTTGATACTTCACCTCTTTTTTATATGCCATATATAAATCATAGCTGGCTTTTCTGTATTCATAATAATCCTGATCAAAGTCATCTGTATTTAAATACATATTATAATAATCTGTTGGATCATCATATGTGTGTCGAAGATATTCATCAATTGTTTCTATAATCTGTTCCCTTGAAATATTATCACCTATGTATTCATAAATATCTTTACTATCTATTCTATATCTATATTCTGATATAAGGTCAGTGAAAAATTTATTACATGCTACAGTGTATTTATCCATGTAGAAGGATTTTATATTATAAAATGGATTTCCCATATAATAATTATTAAGGTTAAGTGTAACACCATCTTTCATAGTATCATCATATTCACCATTATTATCTGCATCAAGAAAGACAACACTCTGTGTTCCTTCTTTTAATGCATTGAAATCCAGCTTACCGCCAGCATACTCATTAAGTATATCGAATATTTCTTTATCTATGTCAACATACTCGCCTGCAAACACATATTTTCTGTTTTCACTGGAGCCGCCTTCAGTCTCACTTCCTACACCATTCGTAGTAATATTAATATTCATATTATCCCATGTAAATGATCTTGTAGTTTCGTAATACCCATAAGAGATATCATCTATTCCTTCAATCTGCTTTAAATTATTAATAATATCATCATTAGCAGAATTATATATCCCGCTTTTTTTCCTGATTTAAATCCTGAAAAATAATAAGCCCGTGCACTATGACCATCTGCTATATTAAATTCATTACAACCAGGAATTACTCTACTGTCCTCAGTATATCTCATTCCATTTTCAATCTTTATTAATTTATGTAAAGAATCATAATATATACACGGAACAGTTGACACATTATCAACCATGTAATTAACACTATCCGATGTGCTGCATTGCTCTTTATAATTACCATATGATGTAACTATTCCTATGCCACACAATACTGTTATAACCGCCATAACAAATGAAAATGCCCTTACCAGAATATTAACAATAATTCCATCAGTTCTCATTAATCTTGTTGCTGTGCTGGTTATAAAATTCTTTTTCATAAGATTACTGGTAACCTTAATGGTACGGTTACTGCCGTATTTTTTCTTATGACAGCCAGACAGCAATATGCTGATTATACTTACCACTACTGAGATAACCAGCATTATTATTACTTTTATGTATATATCTTTATCTATTCTGAAAAATGTAACTCCTTTTGTATGTTCAAGTACAAGACATATTACTTTTCCTGCTCCCAGCGCAATGCAGCTTCCCGCTATTGCTGATATTCCAAGAATCACTACATTTTCAAGAAAAGTAATAATTATCGTCTGTACATTTGACGCACCAAGAGATTTTTGAATAAATCGGACATTGTTTCTAGACCTGTTATATATAATAATCTGATATGTAACTGCTACAATTCCAATAATCATAATGAGCATATACATGTATCTGTTTACTCGTTCATTATCCCATGACTGATAATCATATACACCGCTGTTATAAGCTATGTTGTTCCTTATGCCACTTTCACTGGCAATAGACTGATACATTGTATTATAGTCAGTCTCACTAATGAAATCACGCAGCCTGTATGCATATATATATGTTATCTCATCTGCTATTACATCAGCCTGCGTATCTGTCACTATAACACCTGGTAAGCGGTAACCATTCTGCCATACATTAGTATAGCTTTTTATAATTCCGCAAAGTGTATAGTCTGTATCATTAATAGTCAGAATATCACCTATATCTGTCCCCTGTCCCAGCTGTATCAGCGAATTCTGGTCAACAGCCACTTCATTGTCAGCCTCAGGCATATGTCCCTGTTCCATTGTAATGCTTCCCATTTTTATGAATTCATCTGACATTGTACCAACCATAATCTTATCAGTTGCAGAAATAGCTTCTATTGTGTTGTCGGAATCTACAGAAAGCGGTTCTATACTTCTGACAGTTACTGCTGTCACTGCCTGTTCAAGATATGGGTGATTCTTAATCACATCATTCTCACTCTTATTGGTGCTATTATAAAACATAACAAACCAGTTGCCAAAATGCTGTTTATTAATAGCTGTCTGCCACTTCTTCATATTTCCCGAATATAACAGAACTCCTGTAACAAACATAAATGATATCATTACCACCGCAACAACACGCACTACCTCTTTCCAGCGTCTGCGAAGTCCCCTAAATGTCAATGCAATCAACTCACTGTTCATACACCAACACCCCCTGTCACATTGCCATCTGTGATTGTGAGTATGCGGTCTGCATATTCTGCCATCTGCCTGTCATGCGTAACCATAACGATAGTCTGCTGGTACTTGGATGCCGCAAATGTAAGCATTTTGGCAACTGTTTCTGCACTCGCTGCATCAAGATTTCCGGTCGGCTCATCAGCGAATATAACTGAAGGATGGGTAATTAATGCCCTTGAAATTGCGACTCTCTGCTGCTCACCACCTGACATCTGTGCAGGGAATTTATCCTTACAATAATCTATGCCAAGTGATTCCATTAACTCAGTCACTGCTTCCTCATCTGCATCTTCTCCATCAAGAATTAACGGGAGTATTATATTTTCATATGCTGTATATTCAGGAATCAGCTTATAATCCTGATATATGAACCCAATATGCGTGCGTCTGAATTTTGCCATTTCTGAATTCTTAAGATTACTTATATCTTTTCCTGCTATGTACACCTTTCCTTCGTCTGGCTTGTCCATTGTTCCAAGAATTCTTAACAGAGTTGACTTGCCTGAACCACTTTTGCCGACAATCGCGGTAAATTCTCCCTTTCTTACCTCAATATCACACCGGTTCAACGCATTAATCTTCACCTGTCCTGCTGTGTAAGTTTTAGATATACCTTTTGCGCTTAATATTATGTCCATATGCATCCCCCTCTCATCCCTGATTTCTATCTGGGATAATTATATCTTGTAAAACTTACATCCAGCTTACATGGACTGATATTTTGTTTTTAATCTGTACATCGGGAGTGTCACAACGAATTCAGCTCCACCATATTTTTCACTGTTACCAGCCTTTATGCTTCCATGATGTGCCTGCACAATAAGCTTTGACAGATTAAGTCCTATACCCGCCTTAAAATCCGCCGCACTGCCATTAGTTTCAAATCTGTTAAATATACTGTTAAACTGCTGTGTACTTAATCCTTTGCCATTATCAGCAATCGTAACTACGCAGTCATCATTCTTTCTTGTTACATCAACATATACCTTAGTATTGTCATCTGCTAAATATTCTGCACAGTTGTCGAGAAGATTTATAAAACACTCAACAATCCAGCCTTCATCTGCGTACATACATAATTTTTCATTGCCATAATCCATAACAATTCTATTTCTGTCGACTACACTGCTGTTAATGCTTTCCTGAAGTATTGCCGCAACATCAACCTCATCACTTGTCATGACAACCTTTCCTGCCTCAAAGCGGCTTATATCAAGCAGCTTCTTTATAAAAGTTTTGATTCTAAATGCATTACCAGTACAATCAGCTATCTCTTTACGCTGCGAACTGTCATCACATTTTTCCTCAAGCATTTCCAGCTTCATAGTTATGATAGCCAGCGGTGTCTTAATCTGATGTGCTATATTCTCAATGAAATCCTGCATCTTCCTGTGCTGCTCTTTATTATAAATGTGTTCGTTCTCTAACTGCTTAGAAAGCCTCTCGTTATCTGCATATACATCGCACACTTTCTTTACAAAGTCCTTATGTCCAAGTCTGTAACAGTTATATAATCCTGAACCGAGTGCAATTAAAAGGACAGCTATCATTGCTATTAAAGCATACATTTCTCCATTAAGTCTGCTCATATACGAAAAACCATGGCTGCCGTATCCGGCACTTTCCATGGCTGTCCTACCCGCTCTGATATTGTTATCTGTTATCCCTGACGAAAACATTTTTCGTACAAATGCTTCACCATATGCATTATCCTGTAAATACAATGCACCTGCCAGTGCCTGCTCTTTAAGCCGGTAATAAACTATAATTCCAGCTATAACAGCCGCATTAATCAATCCATATATAATAACGAAAACAGTCTGTCTTTTTCTGAATACAGACAGTTTCTTCTTAACCGTGTTATCCATACATCCCCCTGAAAGTTATTAGTCAATCCACCTATAGCCCACATTTCTAATAGTCTCTATGTATTGCTGATGTTTCTCTCCATATGTTCCAAGTTTTGCTTTTATTCTGCTCATTGCAACAGTCAGCGTGTTATATTCCACAAAATTACCGTGAATATCCCATATCTTCTCGTATATGACTTCACGCCTTACGACTTTTCCTTTATTCTCTATAAGTATTCTTACAATATCGAATTCGTTAGTTGATACATTTAATTCTTCACCACAGCGGCTAATCTTATATCTATCAAAATCGACAACAATATCACCCTTCTTATAGATATTTCCTGCATTGAACATGCTTCTTCTTAAGTTGGCACTTATTCTTGAAAGCAGTTCCTTCGTATAAAACGGCTTTGTTATATAATCATCTGCACCTATATCAAGCCCCGTGACTATCTCATCCTCATTATCACATGAAGTTAAGAAAATAACTGGCACTTCGCTTGATTTTCTTATCTTCCTGCATATATCAAATCCACTTCCATCAGGCAGCTTGACATCTAACAGAAACATATCAATCTGTGGATTGCCAATATATTTATCCGCTTCATCGCAGCTTCTGGCAGTAACTATCTCATACCCCTTCTCAGTCAGCAGCATTTTAAGGCTTTCACATAATTCCTTCTCATCTTCAACAACAGCTATCATAACTTCCGTTCCTTTTCACATATCCTGTCATACTGCTTATACATTTTCTGCACCTCGTTTTCAAGCAGATAGTAATGCTTGATGTATGGAACAAGAAGGATAAGTATTGCAATTGCAAGGACAAGCAGAGGCATGCTTAATGCAGAGTCTATCGCCCCAACTATCACATATGCGCACACTGTCAGCAGCTCCAATATTGCAAATGTTATGGTTACAATCAAATGCACAAGCCTTTCATGCTGAAAGAATGCCACCTGTGTAAGATGCTCCTGTTTGATGTATTTCCAGTCGCAGTCTTCTTCTGACTGTAATAATGAATCTATGTATTTTCTGTATGTTAAAATACGGTTTTTCATGGTTAGCCTTCTTCCTTTAAAATGTCTATCTTATATTTCATCATCTACACTATTTAGTAAACGATCAAAATCACTCTGATATAAAGAATCCTGAATAACCCTGTATTTCTCAAATTCACTCTCTGCAAATTCTTTTGCTATCGCAGCTGTCACCTTTCCTTTATCTTGCAACACATCGGCATCATTGAATCTAAGAAATGCATCCAGCTTAGTTTTCCAGTCTTCCATAGTCATTGGAATATGTCTTCGTGCCTGTCTTGTAGCATAATCTAAATACATTGTTACTATTTCATTCAATTCTGTTATCTCTTCTTTTGCCAAATAGTTCTTGGCAATCGTAACATCCGTCTTTACAATCTTTCCGTCTGGTGCGTTTTTCCAAGATGTAAGCCCCATATGTTCTTTATTATGATCGGCCCTTGCAACTATCACTTCTGCTGCCGTATTTCCATGTACGGCATAGTGCATCTTATTCTGAACTGTCGCATAAAACTCCTTTGTTACTACAGAATTTTTATCATAATCAACAGCAGTTGCATATATATCTGTAATCTTTTGATAAAACCTCCGTTCACTTGCTCTGATTTCTTGAATTTCAGCTATTAAATGTTCAAAATAATCTTCATCAAAAATCTGACCATTAATCAACCTGCTTTTGTCTAACACATATCCCTGTTTTGTAAATGCTTCCAAAACCTTTGTCGCCCAAACTCTAAACTGTGTCGCCCTTTCAGAATTAGTTCGATATCCAACAGCTATGATTGCAGCCAATGAATAAAACTTATACTTGTATTCTTTTCCATCATCTGCAGTTTGTGCAAATTTTGCACAAACTGAATTTTCATCAAGCTCTCCATCTTTAAATATGTTACTTAAATGCTTTGAAACGACACTTCTATCAACATCAAAAAGTTGTGCTATCGCCTTCTGAGTAAGCCATACATCATTATTCTGCACTCTTACTTCAATTCCATCATCTCCTGCATCTCGGGTAAATACCAGAAAATCCACTGTACTATTTCTTATTTGTATTTTTTCGCTCATTCAGACATACCTTTCTTTTCTATATTGCACTAATAAGAAGCATATTTAAACTACCTTCCCGATATCGCACTCTTAAACCATCTTCCCGTCTCAGACAAATCACCATCACTCCAGCCGCTCTTGGCACTGCAGCCAGATGATATAAGTGCTGATGTCTCTGCCTTATTGCTAAGACTCCATGCAATAAAACTCAGCTGATTGCTGTTCATGAAGTCAAGCCACTCGTTGGCAGATGCATAATCTATTCCACCATTGCCTGATGCGTCACATATACTACATTCACTGATAAACACTGGAACTCCTGCATTAAGTGCTGTGCTTATCTTATTTCTTATATTTTCTTTATGTGTTCCTGCATAAAAATGTGCCACATACATAACATTTCCATCATCAAGCGTATTGCCAACAACGCTGTCAACATCCTGTGACCATGTGTTAGTTCCTACAAGTATAAGTGCATGATCGTCGAATTGTCTTATTGTGCCTATTACAGTCTCTGCATATGGCTTAATGTCTGAATTCCAGTCAGCACCAACAGGTTCATTACATATTTCATATATTACATTGTCATGGCCTGAATACTTAGATGCCATTTCTGCAAAGAAATCACATGCCTCCTGTGTGTGTCTTGATGGTGCATAATTAAGCACATGCCAGTCTATGATTACATACATTCCAAGCTCTGTTGCATAATTAACACCGTTATCAATAATCTGCTTTAATGCCGCTTTGTCTCCACCTGAAAGATATCCATTATATTCTTCAGGATACATAGCAATTCTCACTACATTTGCACCCCAATCGTCCCTTAAGGTTGCAAATGCATCATAATTAACATAGTCTGGAAACCATGATATTCCGTGTGTACTTACCCCTCTTAGCTGGATAATGTTACCTGATTCGTCAGTTAATTTCGTGCCGGATACCTGAAGTCTTCCTGTTGGAACTGTTGTGACTATGCCTGCATTGCTTCCTGTATCAGAGTTATTTCCTGAATCATTTCCAGAATCACTTCCACCCGGCTGTGCTGTGTTTTCATCTGATTGCTTCGTATCTTCTGGCTGTGATACTGTTGACTCTTCACTTGAATCAGCAATTTTTTCTCCAGCTTTATATGCCTTTCCATCACTGGCAAGAACTATCTCCTTACCTGTGTCAAACATGAAATAAAGTGTATATTTCGTAAGTCCCTCCTTAGACGCAGAACTTATAATTAATCCCACATTATTCATCTGTGCCTGACTCTCAATTATCTTATTATAATCGACAGGCACAACTCTCCACTCTGAATCAGATGTATCAACTGTACAGTTCCAACTCTGCTCTAAAGTTATACCACTTATTGTATTAAGCTTAAATGTCCAGTCCGATATCTTTGCCGTCTCTTTATTATCAATAACAAGGTCGTACTGTGCATAGAATCTGCCATTGCCCTCCCACGAATTAGACTGCTTAAACTGCATTGTTACAGATGTCTGTACCTGTTTTCTCTCATCTGCCTTAGCTGCCTCTGTCACAGAATCTGTCTGTTTCTCGTTATTCACTGTAGTTTCTTCATTAACATTTTCTTTATGTTTACCTGATTTTGATAATACTGCAAATGTAACAGCTAATCCTGTTACAATTATAGCTATAACTATTATTATACATAATTTCTTTTTATTCATCATATGTTTTCCCTCCCCATTTTTTATTATAGCAAAATATACAAAAATACACCATATCCTGCATTATAATCAGAATATGGTGTTAAAATTATCTTTTTTCTCTGTCAATATATTCTTTTTTAGTTACAAGACTCTTATATGCAGGACGTATTATCTTATCTGTAGTTATTAATTCTTCCAGTCTGTGTGCACTCCAGCCAACTATTCGGGCTATAGCAAATAAAGGTGTATATAACTCTCTTGGTATATTAAGCATATCATATACAAATCCACTATAGAAATCTATATTAGGACTTACTCCCTTATATATTTTTCTCTGTTCTGCAATAAGCCTTGGTGCAATTTTTTCAATATTATTATATAAAAGCATATCTTCATTGCGTCCCTTATCTGTTGCAAGCTGCTCCACGAATCCCTTAAACACTTTCTCTCTTGGATCTGAGATAGAATATACTGCATGTCCCATACCATATATAAGACCTTTTTTATCAAATGCCTGCTTGTTAAGCAATTTATCCAGATATGCAGCTATTTCTTCTTCATCTGCATAATCTTTAACATGCTCCTTAATATCATCCATCATATTCATAACCATAAGATTAGCGCCACCATGTTTCTTTCCTTTTAACGATGACATAGCTGCAGCAATAACAGAATATGTATCAGAACCAGAGGATGTTACAACTCTTGTAGTAAATGTAGAGTTATTACCACCACCATGTTCCATATGCAGCAGTAATGCAATATCAAGAACCCGTGCTTCCAAATCTGTAAAACATGTATCTGGTCTAAGCATTCTCAGGAAATTCTCTGCTATAGATAATTCCTTTTCTGGTCTGTGAATATACATGCTCTGATCCTTCTCGTAATGATTATAAGCATGATATGCATATGCTGCAATCATCGGAAATGTTGCAATAAGCTGCATACTCTGTCTTAACACATTAGGTATATCTAAGTTGTCTTTTTTCTTATCATATGAGCCAAGAGTCAGAATACTCCTGGTCATTGAGCCCATTATATCCGCTGTAGGAGCCTTCATTATAACATCTCTTGTAAAATTAGTTGGCAGCTTCATACACTCTGATAACTCATCACGGAATTCCTTTAACTGGTCATTGTCAGGAAGTTCTCCAAACAAAAGCAGATATGCTCCTTCTTCAAAAACATACTTTTTCCCTTTGCTTCCTGCAACAAAATCTCTTATATTGTATCCTCTGTATGACAGTTCTCCATCACATGGACACTTTTTACCATCACGGTATTCAAAAGCCTTTATGTCAGATATATTAGTAAGCCCTGTCAATACTCCCTGACCATTTTCATCTCGTAATCCACGCTTTACGCCATACTCCGAATACAGGTTCTTGTTGATACTGTCATTGTTTTCACAAAGAACCGCCATCTGCTCCATGTAATTATCCATATTGTTCATTCCCATTACCCCTTTCCTGCTACTCATTAAAATTTTTTATATTATTCATTTTCAGATAATATATTATTAAACTTAAACATAAATACTATCGTTGTTACAATAGCCGCAATAATATCACTTACCGGCTCTGCAAGAAATACAGCAAATACTTTATCTTGAAAAATCAATGGTAATATGAATATAAGCGGTATCAACAATATAAGTTTCCTTAAACATGCCAGTATAAGACTGACTTTTGCCTGTCCCAACGCCATAAAACTCTGCTGGCAGCTTACCTGAAATCCCATGGCAAATATTCCTGCCATATATATTCTCAATGCCCATGCTGTATAATTTGCAAGTACTTTATCACTTGTAAATATGCCGGCAAACAGCTGTGGTGCAAGCATCATAATTGCCCAGCTTATACATGTAAATATTACACATACTTTAAACTGCGTAAAAAATGCTTTCTTAACCCTGTCATTATTCTTTGCTCCATAGTTGTAACTGATAATCGGCTGTCCACCCTGACATATTCCCTGTAACGGCATAACAATAAGCTGATTAGTGCTTGTTATAATTGTCATTGCTCCTACCGCAAGGTCTCCGCCGTATCTGGAAAGACTTGATGTAAAGCTGATTGACAAAATACTCTCTGTAGATAACATTACAAATGTTGATATTCCGAGTGCAAGACACGGTCCGATTATCTTCGCATCAAGTCTTAGGTTAGCTTTCTTAAGACGAAGGATTGTCTTGTTACCAGTCAGGAAATGCAGAATCCACACAGCTCCGACAGCCTGACTAAGCACTGTTGCCAGTGCTGCTCCTCTTACTCCCATATTAAATACAAATATAAATATAGGATCCAGAACAATATTAATCACTGCACCAATTACTGTAGTCAGCATGCTAATCTTAGCAAACCCCTGTGTTGTGATAAACATGTTCATTGCCATAACAATCAGGACAAATACGCTTCCGAGAATATATATTCTTGCATATGACAGAGCATATGGAAGCGTTGCATCACTTGCGCCAAACCATCTTAAAAGCTGTGGTGCTGATACATAAAACACCGCCGTCAATACAACCGCACATATCATTATAAATGTAAAACAATTTCCTATAATTCTCTCAGCTGTATCATTGTCCTTCTTTCCCATAAATATTGCTGCCCTTGGTGCTCCTCCTGAACCGGCAAGCATTGCGAAAGCATTAATAAGCATAAGTATGGGAGTGAAAAGTCCGACCCCTGTAAGAGCATTAGCCCCAATACCCGGAATATGTCCTATATATACACGGTCAACTATGTTATACAACAGATTAACAACCTGTGCTACAACTGCGGGAATTGCAAGCGAAGCAAGAAGCTTTGTTATATTTCCCTCTCCCAGATTTCTTGTCATATTATTATTCTTCATACTAAACCTCTTAGTTCTGTTTAATTGCCAGATGTCTTTCTCACATATACTGACCATTAATTTATTTAACCATAATATCATTAATCATTTACATAGTATATAGATTTTTATCTGTTTACGAAATTTTCATAAATACCCACATTATAAAAGCTGCCACTCATTTACTATAAAGTGGCAGCTTTTGTATGACATTTTTATTATAATAATTTATTTTGTTTTATAACCAAATTCAGGAATTGCACTCCATCTGTTACGGAAGTAATGAGCAACCATCTTTGGTTTTCTGTCTCTTGTGAACAGTCCCTTCTTATTACCTTGTACTCTTAACAAGCTCTGGCTTGTTGCAAAGTCTGCGAAGTTCCATGCCTGTTCACCTACAACAAAGTCGAATTCATCAAATACTTTATTATTCATCTCATAATATTCTACCTGATATTCTTCTGTATACATAACAGATGTCGTATCATGGAGTCCGCTCACTGTATCAGCTCCATATTCTGTGAACATAACAGGCTTTCCAAGTTTGCCCCAGTCTGAGAGTTCTTTACGAAGTCCAGTCTCTGACACCTCAAGATCAGGACCACCAAAATACCATCCATAATATCTGTTAAGACAGATTACATCACTTAATTGAGATGAGCAGTCTGTATCAGCAGTTGTTCCCTGAACACTTACTAATGTACATGGTCGTTTCTGAGGATCTAATTCTCTTGCAAGATCATATAAAGGCTTAAAGTAATCATATGCACCTTCTGCTGCTGAATCAGGTTCGTTAGCTATGCTCCACATAACAACACATGCATGGTTCTTATCTCTTGATATCAAATCACGGATAACGTCCTTATGATGTTCCTGTGTCTGCACTCCATGCTCCTTATCAAATGTTCCTATTCTCTCTCCACCAAAATTAGCTCCTCCGCCGAACTGAAGATTGACTCCTACTGCTGTTGTTTCATCGATAACAACAATACCTTCTTCATCACAAAGTCTCATCATCTCCTCACTATAAGGATAATGACTTGTTCTGAAGCTGTTAGCATGCTGCCACTTCATAATTGATATATCCTTTGTATTCATAGGAAGATTTATTCCACGTCCATTAGGAAATGTATCTTCGTGCTTTCCGTAACCTTTAAAGTAAAATGGCTTTTCATTAATTAAAAACTTTGTGCCATCTACTCTTACACTTCTTACACCATATGGAAGTGTATACACATCCTGTCCTGCTGTAACCTTTATCTTATAAAGATAAGCATTTAATGGCTGCCATAATCTTACATTACTTATCTCAAATGTGCCTTCTGACCCTTCTGTTTCTGAAAGCTTTGTGCCTTCTTCATCAAATAATTCAACTTTACATGTTATGTTGTTGTAATCTTTTCCTTTAATTTCAACATTATAATTAAGTACTGCCGATGGTTCTTCTTTTGTGAAATCAATATCAGCTGTAACTGTAATATCATTGATAAATGTCTCAGGTGTTGTGTAGATTTTTACAGGTCTTGTAATTCCACAATAATTAAAGAAGTCAAAGTTAGGATTGTTCTGTGGTTTGTCAGATGCACCTGCACCCATGCCCCCCATCATTCCACTCATCATGTTAGCCTTACCACCAACTGGCAGAGTTGTGTAATCAATAACATTATTAACCGCAATGGTAAGGAGATTATCTCCATCCTGTAAATGATCATTTAATTCTACTTCAAATGGAAGAAATCCTCCTTTATGCTCACATATCAGTTTGCCATTGAGATAGATCATGGCATAATGTGTAACTGCTGCACAACGCAGTACAATTCTCTGGCTCTTTACATATTCTGGAACTGATATATTTCTCTGATAAAATACCCATCCATAATGATCTCTGAAATCTGTCCCCTCCTTAAGATCATTATAAGAAGCTGGCACAGGCATTGTATCTGCATCTTTCAAAGGTTTCTCATACCATTTTTCTTCAAAACCTTTTCCGTTATCTAACTTAAAATTCCAAACCCCGCTTAAATCGCTTAATAATCTTGACTGTGTTAAAACTGGATATAACATAATTAATTCCTCCTGATTTATATTTATAATATTTTTACTGCTGTTCCTTAGCTGCTCTAATTTCTCTTAACTTAGCTGCATTTGCTTCTACTCTCTTTTTATTCAAAGGATATAAGAATATTAATGCAAGCAATAATAATGTCATTCCGGCTGCCGGCATAAGACATGTCACATTGTAGATTCCGTCAATAACCTTAGGATCAAATGCTGTAGCTGTTGTATAACCAACAATCGAAAGAAGTACGCCCGCTAAACCTGATGAACATGCCTGTCCTAACTTTCTTGCAAATGAATATACTGAGTAAATTGTACCATCCTGACGTACACCATTCTGAACTTCTGATTCATCGATAACATCCGTAATCATCGCCCATATAACCATGTTAAACATTGAAGTACCGATTGTTGCTATAATTATTAAAGCTATCCAGATCCATACATTATGAGTGTGAATTATAAATAATGTTATAAATGAAGCTGCACTGATAATACATCCTATAACTGACAATTCTTTCTTTCCAATTTTTGATGCAAGCTTTGTAATAAATGTTGAAAGTAAAAGTATTACTATTGTTCCTGAAAGACTTGCAATCGACATTGCTTTTATATTGCCAAAATAATTTGGATAAATATATGCGTTCATGTTACTTAATGATAACTGTGCAAGTAAAAATACCAGTGCACAAACTATAATGCCTATTAATGATCTGTTATGGGCAAGTTCCTTTATAAGCTCTCCAAACGAAAATTTCTGTGTATTCTGTCCAACCTTAACTCTTTCCGTTGTCATTTTATAGCAAAGCATATAGCAGATTACTGCTCCTATTGAACATACCAAAGCACCAAGCATCATTTTCTGACCGGATAATACTGAATTTCCTGCTTCATCTGTATAATACACTACAAGTGGTAATACAACTCCTATCGCAGTCTGAGCAAGTGTAGCTCCTATTGTTCTCCAGTTAGAAAGAGAAGTTCTGTCTGTCGGATTGTCTGAAATCGCTGATGCCATTGAACCATAAGGAATATTAATTCCTGTGTAGCATATACTTCCCCAAAGAAGGTAAGTAAAAAACATCCAGAAAATCTTAAATCCCATCGGCATATCTTTAAACCATGTCGCATACATCAGAAATGATGCTAACGCAACAGGACCGCACATTCGTCTGAGCCATGGTGCAAATTTGCCTTTCTTTCCCGGTCTGCTCCTGTCAACTATCTGTCCCATTGTTACATCAGTTATAGCATCAACAAATCTTGCCGCCATCATCATAAGACCGACCAGTGCTGCTGAAACCCCCATAACATCAGTATAAAACTTCAACAAAAACATAGCTGATAACAAAAAAGTAAAATCGTTACCGAAATCACCAAACATATAACCAAGCTTGTCTTTTATACCAAATGGCCTCACCTTTCCATTGTTATCTGTCATAATAAAACCTCCATCACTTTATTAAATATTATAGATATTTTTTCTTTAAAGACCGTCCTTAAATATTATGTGCACTATTATGTGCTCTCTTTTCTATGTCTTTATATTAACCTATAAATAACATACCCGTTATTACAGATTTTAGTATATCTAGTATTATTTTTACCCATACATTTTTTATGGCAAAAATTGTACTATAAAAAATCAAATCATTACTAACATGTTAGTATCAGTCAGTGTGACATGTCAGTTTATTTTTATGCTTTGAATTTTTGTTTTCTTCTGTTATTATAATATAGTAATAAAAACTGATAGAGATTGGAGGTTTATATGGACTATAAAGTATATCTGGACTACACCATGGAACTATTATCTAAGATAAAAATACCATCTTATATAATTGACACACCATTTCTCTGGGATGACAGATATGATGGTGAATTAAGAAAAACTATCCTCAGTGATGCATTTTTAATTAATCATAAAGAAACATTTCAGAACTTTATTAACTGTTCTGGCAAAAATAATACAATTCTTCTGATTCATGACAGTTTTGCCTGTGATTATATATATATTAAATTGCCCGACTCAAAAAAAGCTTTCTTTGCCGGACCTTTTTCATTTGAAAAGTTTACCAATCAAAGAATTGATGATTTATGTTCATACAATTCAATACCACCAAGATTTACTGATTTTATGCAGCTTTATTATGCCGCACTCCCGGTATTTGCAGATGAACGATGTATAGAAGCAATTATAAACTGTTTATGTAGTAAATTATGGAGCAGTTACACACTTGAGAAAAAACATTTTCTTAATAAAAATGCTTCTGAATACATGTACAATGATTATACCCCCGAACCGACAAAGCAATCCATTGAGGTTCTAGAACAACGCTATAATGATGAATCTCTTCTGATGGAATATGTTGCTCATGGTGATTTTGAATCAATTGACAAGCTTGCTCATCTTAATTCATCTGGAATTAAGCCCCGCCTGTCAGATTCAATCCGCGATAGAAAGAATTTCATGATAATTCTTAATACCCTTTGCAGGAAAGCTGCCCAATCAGCATATGTTCATCCTATTCATCTTGATGAGATATCACGCAAATTTGCTATCAGGATAGAATCCTGTACCACAATTGCCCAGCTTGAAACCCTGGAAAATGAAATCACGCGTAAATATTGTCTGCTTGTTCAATCTTATTCTTTAAGAAAATATAGCAAACCTGTCCAAAATATTATTAATTATATCTCGTTTAACCTTACTGATGATCTCAGCCTTAATACTATTTCTGCTGAATTTGCTTTAAACAGCAGTTATGTATCTTCTCTGTTTAAACGTGAAACCGGCTCAACGCTCACTAATTTTGTTAATAATAAACGTATTGAACACGCTATCTACCTGCTCAATACAACCAAGCTTCCTATACAGGACATTGCTGTACAATGTGGAATTACAGATGTTAATTATTTCACCAAGCTTTTCAAAAAAATCAAAAACATGACTCCTTCTCAATATAGAGAAATGATTCAATAAATAAAACAACCATCTGGATACCTATTGATTTCCGGTATCCAGATGGTTGTTTTTAATTGTTTTCAAAATAATCAGGATAAATTATTCTTAACTTATCAATCTCATTAAAAATTCTGTTAATATGTCCTTTAATAACACGAAGATACATTCTTTTATCTTTTTTCCTTATTGCATCTATAAGCATTTCATGTTCCTCATTAGTTTTAACACTAATAGAACTATTAAGTTCTGCTAAGAAACGTATTCTGTTATAATGACTCATCTGCATTTTAATTATATTAGCAGCGAGCTGTTCTCCAGAGCTTTCATATATAAGTTCATGAAAAGCATTATCGATTTCAATCCTTGGAACTTTTTCATTACATTTATCATAATTAATGAGACGGCTGTTTAATTCTTCCATCTTATCAAGCATCTCATTGCTGACATGCTCAAAAACCGGGTCTACCATCCCCACTTCAAGACTTTTTCTTACAAACCATTCCTGTTCAAAACGTCTGCAATTAATACTTGCAACATATGTGCCTGACTGAGGTATTATTTTGAGAAGCCCCTCCTTTTCAAGATTAACAATTGCCTCTCTTGCCGGTGTTCTCGAAACATTATACCTTACAGCTATCTTCTGTGCACTTATTGAGTCTCCCGGTACAAGCTTGAAATTCATGATATCGTATTTTAATTTTTCGTATGTGTCTTCGTTTAATGATTTTTCCATAACCCTGCGGCCTTTCTTATACTATGAGCCTGCTTGTTATATATATTAAAGGTATTTTTTAAGTGTATTTCTTACAGCACCCTTTCCTGCTATCTCTTCAACAAACATCTCTTCTATTTTATCGCCAATTCCTGCTTCATATAAATTTATACCAAATATATTAGCATTTGACAATAAATTCTTAAGCTGTCCTGTATAAGATGATATGTCACCTATTTTTATACCTGATAAATGCTTCTTTAATTCATCTGCCATCGGATCTGGAGACAATTCGAAGCTTTCGCCATTATCATCAATTCCAAGAAGATATCTGCACCATCCTGCAATTGCCAATGGAATCGCTATTAATTCTTTGGCACTTCCGTCCTTTGCAACATATGACTTAATTGTTTCACCATACCGTATTCCTACCTTCTGTGAAGTATCTGTCGCTATTCTTTGCGGTGTATCAGGCATAAAAGGATTAGGTATTCTTACATTAAGAACTTCATCCACAAACTTCTGTGGTGAAATTATCTCCGGATTAATTACCACAGGCATTCCCTCAGATAACCCAATTCGTCTCACAAGCTCTGAAAGTTCCTTGTCTTTCATTTCATCAGCAATCAGATTATATCCTAATAAGCAGCCATATACTGCTAAGGCTGTGTGTAACGGATTAAGGCAGGTTGTTACTTTCATACGCTCAACCTTATTAACTGTCTGTCTGTCAGTCATAAACACACCTGCTTTTTCAAGCTGAGGTCTGCCATTAGGGAACCTGTCTTCTATTACAAGATACTGTGGTCCTTCAGCATTTACAAATGGAGCAATATATGTCTTCTTAGATGTTATCACCGGACTCATATCCTCAACACCTGCTTCCTCTAATGCTTTAGCAACACTATCTGCTGGTCTTGGTGTAATTTTATCAATCATAGACCATGGAAATGATACAAGCTCTTCATTATTCACATAATCAACAAAATCATTACCAACAAATCCTTTTTTATTCCACTCAGTTACCATCTCGGTTATCGAATTTCTAAGTTTCTCTCCGTTATGTGAGCAGTTATCCATTGATACAACTGCAATCGGTGCCTTACAGGCTTTAAAACGTTCATACAAAAGTGCTGCTGTTACTGCCATTGCTGATGTTGCTTTTTCTGGTCCATTATCAATGTCTTCCCTGATAAAAGAAAAAAACTCTCCTTTAGAATCCTTCAACGCATAACCTTTTTCTGTAATAGTAAATGACACCATCTGAAGCCCAGGGTCAGCAAATATCTCCTTTAATCTTTCCCATTCCTTCTGCAAATATGATTGTGCCTTAATAGCTTCTGTAAGTGAACCAAGTACCTTTTTTTCTGTATTTCCATCCTCCTTCAATGTAACAGCCATAACAAGATTATCAAATGGCTTATATATTTTATCTACTACATCGAAGTCAAATGTTTCAACACATGTAATGCCTTTATCTGAAACTCCTTGTTCTAATAATGAATCTGCAATTCCACCAATGAATATCCTGAAAATATTGCCAATACCAAAATGTACCCATACAGGTGACTTTTTTGTATCCTCTGCAACCTTTTCAACATCATATGAAGGCAGCTTTATGCCAGCCTTTTCCCAATCTGTCGTATTCTTAATACCATTTATTGAAAGTTTCATAATATCCTCCATTATGTCATAAAAACCCAATGTTAATAATTACTTTGATGATTTATCAATAGCTTCCCATAAGCCATTAAGGTATGTTGCACCTAAAGCCCTGTCATATAAACCATAACCTGGCATAGCCACCTCATCCCATATCATTCTTCCATGGTCAGGTCTTATAATGCCGTCAAAACCTGTATCATATAATGTTTTCATAATCTTATACATATCCATAGAACCATCAGATGATAAATGTGCTGCTTCTTCAAAATCCCTAGGTGAATTATATTTAAGGTTTCTCACATGTGCAAATGGTATTCTTCCTCTGCACGCCTTGATAATCTCACAAATATCATTATTCTGGTTAGAGCCAAATGAACCCGTACAAAGTGTTATTCCGTTATATGGTTTATTTACAGCATCAAGAAGTTTTGTAACAGAATCCTTACCTGTCATAATTCTTGGAAGCCCAAATATAGGCCATGCAGGATCATCCGGATGAATACCCATCTTTATATCATACTTCTCACATACTGGACCAATTGCTTCCAGAAAATATACCAGATTATTAAACAGTTTCTCTGCGTCAACATCTTTATACATTTCAAAAAGTTCTTTTAATCTGTCAAGACGCTCTGGTTCCCATCCTGGCATTACGAATCCATTAGACATCTTTGCAACTGATTCCTTCATATGCTCCGGATCAATCATATCAACTGTATCCTGATTATATGCAAGCACCGTTGAACCATCAGCTCTTTCTCTTGCAAGTTCTGATCGTGTCCAGTCAAATACAGGCATAAAATTGTAACATACCACATGAATATCCGCTTCTCCAAGAGCCTGCAGAGTCTTTATATAATTGTCAATGTGCTCATCTGCCTTAGCTGTGCCAATCTTAATATCATCTGACACATTAACAGATTCAATACCAGCGATTCCCAACCCGGCATCTTCAACAATCCTTTTAAGCTCCGCTATTTCCTCTGGAAGCCACCGCTCCCCAGCCTGCTTACCAAAAAGCGTTGTAATAACATTCTTTACACCTGGAATCTGTCTGATCTGCTTAAGTGTTACGCTGTCGTATCTGGTCCATACCATCTCAATGTCATATCCATAACAAAAATCCTCCTTTTACATAACAACATTATTATTCTGTACTATATTTGCATAATTATTTGCTATGTGTATACTAACATGTCAGTTCTAACATGTCAATGTATTTTTTGAGTTTATTTTGTTATGTTTTTCAATTTATTTTGATATCTTTTCCTTCTGCTTCACCATATTGACATGAGTAATTCCCATCACCCTGTCATAGAACATCTGCCGTGTGCTGCTGAACAGACATAATATGAAATCTATCGCAAAATATGCCGTAACCATAAGGCACAATAGACATACTGCTATACTGACAGAGAATCTCCAACCATCAGCCTTAAGTGCCACATGATAAAGATTATATGCATATACAGGAGAAGGCAGGCTTAAAACATACAGAATAAAATATCTTCCCATAAGCCTGAAAACATTCACTCTCCTGTGAGTATCAGCCTCAATATTCTCAGCTTCGTAATCAGCAGTCTTGTTATCAGTTTTCTTACTATCTGCCCTCACTAGTCTTATATTAACAAGTGCCTTGCCTATAGTTCTTCCCTTAGTAACTGCTGTAACTATTGTAAATGCAATAACTATATATACAGCTATGACAACCAGATATCTTACATCGTACACAGCATTCATAAACTTTTCTTTATCTATTGCAAAAAATACGGCAACCGGAGCCATTATCACAAGCATATCCAACGCCCATGCTATTATTCTTCTGAATTCCGACACAATCTGTCCTCTGTTGTAAGCAACCTCATCCATTCTGTCACGCTTTGGAAGCATGAAAACAACCGCCGGCGCAACCCAGAAGCCCACCATTCCTCCAAGTGTGTTACATATCAGATCGTCCACTTCAAAGAATCTGTATGGATAAGGATATATTCCATACAAGCCTGACAACTGCGTAAGCTCAAAAAACAGGCTGTAGCAGAATGACATTATAAGCACCTGCCACCATTTTCTCTTAAAATAGTATCTCAGATACACACCAAATGGCACTAACAGCAGAATATTGAAAGCAATCTGCCAGAAGTCACCACATTTGAACAGATTAATATATGTTGCCGGATTCGATAAAGTAATATTCACAGTAGCAACAACTCTTCTTACTGCGTCAAATGGCACCAACAGCATACATGCCGAATCCGGTGTCACTGAATCAATCGGAGGCAGCGGAAGCACTGTCATAAAATATGAGGTAAGCATGTAGAATATAAATGTGTACACAACCCCTGTTCTTATTACAAGTATTGAGCCATATTTATGATATTCGTATATTATATATGGCAGTGTGAAAAGCACGGCAAGAACCGGGAACACATAACACGCTGAAATTATCGGTTTTAAGTATATTTCCATGAATTATCTCCAGTCCACATTCTTGGCATTCATCGCTTTTTCTTTAAGTGTTGCCAGTCTCTTTATTGCTTCATTAAGTGTATCGTCCTGCTTTGCGAAATGAAATCTCACAAGATTATGCACATCTTCCCTGAAAAAGCTTGAACCCGGAACTGCCGCCACACCAACGAACTGTGCCATCCATTCGCAAAATTTCACATCATCTTTAACTCCGAATTCACTCACATCAACAAGCACATAATATGCCCCCTGTGGGTCTGTGTATTTTAATCCCAGCTTCTTAAGACCACCTACAAATACCTCTTTCATATGTGCATAATGTGCGGCAAGTTCATCATAATAGCCATCACCAAACTCTAATCCCACAACTGCTGCCTCCATCAATGGTGCGGCTGCACCAACTGTAAGGAAATCATGTACCTTTTTAACTCTGTCGATTATCTGTGGGTTAGCAATAACATAACCTAATCTCCAGCCTGTTATTGAGTATGTCTTAGATAGCGAATTGCACACAATCGTTCTTTCTCTCATACCCTCAAGCGACTGCATGTAAATATGCTTATTAGGTGCATACACAATATGCTCATACACTTCATCTGTAACAACATATGCGTCATATTTCTTAGCAAGTTCAGCAATTGTCTGCATTTCCTCCATTGTAAACACCTTACCGCATGGGTTGGAAGGATTACACAGAATTAATGCCTTAGCGCCCTGTCTGAATGCATCTTCTAACTTTTCCTTATCAAAATGAAATTCTGGTGGAACTAATGGAACATATATCGGCTCTGCGCCTGAAAGAATTGTATCTGCACCGTAATTCTCATAAAAAGGTGAGAATATTACAACCTTATCACCCGGATTAGTAATACTAAGCATTGTAGCCATCATTGCCTCTGTACTTCCGCATGTGACAACAATCTCTGTCTCAGGGTCAATCTTAACACCAGAAAAATGTTCATATTTCTTAGCAACTGCATCTCTGAAATTCTTAGCTCCCCATGTCAATGCATACTGATGAGGACCTTCGCCTGCAACTCTTGCAAGCCTGTCTGTTATTTCCTCTGGTGGGTCAAAGTCAGGAAATCCCTGCGATAAATTAACTGCACCATATTTATTAGCAACTCTTGTCATTCTTCTGATGACAGAGTCTGTAAAATTTGCTGATCTGTTACTTAACTCTTTCATGTAAATGTGTCCTCCATTATTTAAGTATTTTCATAATTTCAATGCCATTTATTATAGCACTGTTCACAAAATTCTCACAAACTTTCCAACTCATTTTCACATTTCCCATTTAATATTAACAATGTCGAAAGACAACAGACAAACTTTTTCATAAAAAAGATGGCTGTCTAATCTCCCAATACAGCAGCCATCGGATGTTTGAAAAACATTTTTCCCCCTCATAAAGAGAGCCGGGATATACGAACTTCAACCCCATTGTCAGTCCGTATATCCTGGCTCTCTTATTTAATCTGCTATATATTCTTTCAGTTTTTTCTCACTATCTAATCTGCACGCAACAATAGTAGACATTATCATGTATTTTACCACACCTTTTGCAATATGCTCCTCGTAGCGGCATTTCATATCGACAGGATATCCCGATACAAGAAAATGTATCTGGTACTTATCCTGATTTCTTGATAAAAATGCACTTACATACAGCCCATTAAGCACTGCCGTAACTATTTCATCATCAGTAACAGGAATGTTTATCTTATAACCTGGTGATGAAAATGAGACTGCTCCGTCTCTGTTATGGAATCTTCCGTCTACAATCTCTGCTATTGAATATCCGCCAACATGATTCATCATTGCACCAAGCACTGGCATTTCAAGGTCATTCTCAATTATATAATTGTAACAATCTGTTGGAGTATTAAACATTTTCCTTCTCCTAAATTTCGTAATCCATGCATGACCTTACTGCTGTGTAAGGTCTTACCTTGCTGTCTGCAACTGCCACATGCTTAGGATGTACGGCATAACCCTTTAAACTTTCCACGCTGTCAAATGTTGTGTCTAACATTACATCTGCTGTAGAACTTGGAAGACACTCTGTTCTTACTTTTACCTCTATAAGTCCTGGAATCTGTCCTGCAAGACCTTCAAGTCCTTCCTTAATACCTGCCTTAACCTGCTCTTTTTCTTCTCCTGCAAGCTCGTCCTTTAATTTCCATAAAATAACATGCTTTACCATAATAATTGCTCCTTATCTATTCTTCTATTCTTATCCAGAAATCGTCCTCTGCCATACGCCCCTGCGTCTTTTCTATTATCATAAATGTGTCATAAAACGGAAGTCCGATATCCTCCAGCACAAGCTTCATCTTATCTCTTGTTCTTGGAAAACATCTTGACTCAAGAAATTCCTTATAGTCATTGTAATCAGGATCTTCATTAACGCCAAATGCACGAAACATCAGCTTGTCTGTATAATTCTTTATTCTCACAAGCTGCTTTGCGTCATCAACATCTATCAGTGTACAGATGTCATCCTTATACATATAAAACATTCTGACAGGAAATTCTTTCTCCGGTATTATCAGTCTGTTCACATAATCAGGATAATCATTAATCATCTTAGAAAGTAAAACAATTGGACCTGTAATCTTAGCATTTTCTTTTTCCCATCGTTCTATTGTCGGTTTCGATGTTCCTACAAGACTGGCAAATTCTTTCTGTGTCAGTCCAAGATTCTTTCGCAGATTCTTAATATCCTCAGATGTAATATAATCTTTTAATGCAAACATTGTGTCACTTCCTTTCAGTCCTTGATAAATAATGACTTTTCATAATCCGAGTGTACCATGTACACATTTTATTGTAAACAAAAAGTCGTTAAAATGATGGTTTTTATTTATAATAATCTCATCATTTTAACGACTTTATTCATATAAAACATTTCAATTTCTTAATTATCCAGATTTATTGGTAACTTTAATTCTCTATTAGAATTATATAGCCTCCAGCGCCTGTGCAATATCCGCAATCAGATCCTTCTTATCCTCAAGACCACATGAGATACGGATAAGTCCTGCTGGAATTCCAGCGGCTTTAAGCTGCTCATCATTCATCTGTCTGTGTGTTGATGTTGCAGGGTTAAGGCAGCATGTTCTCGCATCTGCTACATGAGTTTCGATAGCTGCAAGCTTTAAATTCTTCATAAACTTCTCTGCAGCCTCTCTTCCACCCTTTAACTCGAATGAAACTACTCCGCAGCCGCCATCTGGCATGTACTTCTTAGCTGTCTCATAGTACTTGTTAGAAGGAAGTCCCGGATAATTAACGAATTCAACCTTATCCTGCTTCTCAAGAAATTCTGCAACAGCCTGTCCGTTTTCAACATGTCTTGGCATACGCACATGAAGTGATTCAAGACCAAGATTTAATATAAATGCATTCTGTGGAGACTGTATACAGCCTAAATCTCTCATAAGCTGCGAAGTACATTTTGTTATAAATGCGCCTTCTTTACCGAACTTCTCGGCATATGTAATTCCATGATATGATTCATCAGGTGTGCAGAGTCCAGGGAACTTGTCTGCATGTGCCATCCAGTCAAACTTTCCGCTGTCTACAATAGCTCCACCGACTGCTGCTCCATGTCCGTCCATATATTTAGTTGTTGAATGTGTTACAATATCTGCTCCCCATTCAATTGGTCTGCAATTAACTGGTGTTGGGAATGTATTATCGACGATAAGTGGTACACCGTGTGCATGTGCTGCATTTGCAAACTTTTCAATATCTAATACTGTAAGTGCAGGATTGGCAATTGTCTCACCAAATACTGCTCTTGTGTTGTCCTTGAACGCTGCATTAAGTTCTTCCTCTGTGCAGTCAGGGTCAACAAATGTTGCTTCAATTCCCATCTTCTTCAAAGTAACATCAATAAGGTTAAATGTTCCTCCATATATAGAAGATGATGCTACTATATGGCTTCCAGCTTCGCAAATATTAAATAAAGCGAAGAAATTAGCTGCCTGTCCTGATGAAGTAAGCATTGCTGCACTTCCACCTTCAAGGGCTGCAATCTTAGCTGCCACATAATCATTAGTTGGATTCTGAAGTCTTGTGTAGAAATATCCACTTGCTTCAAGGTCAAAAAGTTTTCCCATGTCCTCACTTGTATCATACTTAAATGTAGTAGACTGGATTATAGGAATCTGTCTTGGTTCACCATTTCCAGGAGTATAGCCTGCCTGGACGCATTTTGTGTTAATTGAATAATTATCCATATTTCCCTCCGGCTTTATATGTTTACATGACATGAATTATATCACAAACTCAAAGCATATAACAGCACATTTTAATAATCTGGCTACACATTTATTAACATAATATGTTATGATATCAATTATGCTATTATCAGTTTTTAATAATATTGTATAATAATTAAGAGGTTTTATTATGAATAATCAGTCAGCAACTATGAACACAAAAGATAATCCGCTTGGATATAAAAAAGAATCCACTCTGCTTGTTGGTTTTGCAATTCCATGCATTATTTCAATGCTTGTGACAGCGCTTTACAATATTGTCGACCAGATATTTATCGGCCAGGGAATCGGCATGCTTGGAAATGCTGCGACTAATATTGCATTTCCACTTTCAACAACATGTACAGCTATATCGCTTCTTCTCGGTATAGGAAGTGCGACTAATTTCTCGCTGTATCTTGGTGCCGGTGAAAAGAACGAATCTGAAAAATATGCCGGCAATGGTATTGTGCTTATGGCATTGTTTGGAATATTTCTGTTCCTTGTAACCACTATATTCTTAACACCTATGCTTAAATTCTTTGGTGCAACTAAAGATGTACTTCCTTATGCAAAGGCATATACAAGAATCACTGCGTTTGGCTTCCCATTCTTAATTGCAAACACTGGTATGAGCAAGCTTATTCTCGCAGATGGAAGCCCACGATATTCCATGATATCTATGCTTGCTGGTGCCATAGTAAATACTATTCTTGACCCATTGTTTATCTTTGTCTTTAACATGGGAATGACTGGTGCTGCTCTTGCAACAATTACAGGCCAGATAATTTCATTTTCAATCAGTCTGCGTTATATGTTTCATTTTAAGACAATAAAACTTAGCAGGGAAAGTTTTATTGTATCTGCTGCCCACTGTAAGAAAATATTTATTCTTGGAGCAAGTGCCTGCTTTAATCAGATTGCAATGACCGTTGTACAGATTGTTATGAACAATACGCTGTCACACTACGGAGCACAATCAATATACGGTGGAGACATTCCTCTTGCCTGCGCCGGAATTATAACTAAAGTTAATATGATTTTCATGTCATTTGTTATCGGAATATCTCAGGGAACACAGCCTGTTATAGGTTTTAACTATGGTGCAAAGAAGTACGCCCGTGTAAGAAAAACTTATCTTCTTGCACTTGGTGCAGCTTCCGCCCTGTCTTTAATCGCATTTGCATGCTTCCAAATATTCCCAAGACAGATTATCAGCATATTTGGTAACGGAAGTGACCTGTACTTTAAATTCTCTGAAAGATATTTCAGAATATATATGTTTCTGACAATTGTGAATGGTATCCAGCCTGTAACTTCCAATTTCTTTAACTCAATTGGCAAATCACAGCTTGGTGTATTTATGTCGCTTACAAGGCAGATTATTTTCCTGCTGCCACTTATCATTATATTTCCTATATTCATGGGAATTGACGGTGTTATGTATGCAGGACCTATAGCAGACGCTGCCGCTGCTATCGTATGCGGATACTTTACTATAAGAGAATTAAAAGAATTAAAAAAGCTAGAAATCGATATAACTAAATGTTAAAATATAAGTTATGCGTGTATTCGTATATTTAACGGATTATTTTTAAAAGGATTTTAACATGGATAATTTTAATGCTCGATATGAGAAAGAACTTGCCTATCAGGAAATTACCTCGAATAAATACACTCTTTACGGTATTCTGCTATTTATAGGAGTTGAATTACTGATATGGATTCTTAATATAATTGGATTTTTTGAACTTGATAACCAGATAATGTCTGCTGTTATAGGTTCATCTATTGTATTATTTATCCCCATAATCCTTATCATGGTAAAAGGCGATTTATCTAAGCCTGCCTACAAATACATTGCCATGACTCAGATATGTATAATTACAGGAACTATAATTACATTTTTATCATATCACGCTATTCTTCTGTATGTTCTTCCGCTTTTATTTGCTGGACATTACAGAAAACGTTCTGTGCTATGGTACACATTTGTATTAAGTGTATTAATGCTTTTTGTAAGTTCGATTCTTAATTATTATTACGGAATAATGGATACCAATCTGCTTATTGCCGGAACACACCAGCGCAAATGGTATCTTGACCTTATAGCAAACGGAGGAAGCTTTACATATAATGCACATCCGGTATTTATAATACTAATCTTTGCATGTATACCCCGCAGTATGATACTGCTTGCATTTACATTCATGATACAGTATATAGTTACCGCCAGCCTGCATGATGCCGCAAGAATTGCCCAGCTTACATATCTTAAAGAAACTGATTCTTTAACCAGGCTTTTCAACAAGAATAAATACAACGAAATGGTATCAATGTATTATCCTAATGTAGATAATATTACTGTTATTTTCTGGGATCTTAACAACCTGAAAATTATTAATGACACTTATGGACATGAATATGGTGATAAAGCACTTTCCGCACTAGCTTCTGTATTATACGCCCATTCAGATGAACAATGCCGCCGTGTTTACAGATTTGGTGGTGATGAATTTGTCATGATAATTGATAACCCACATGACGGTGAAGCTGACCGAATAATATCTGCTGTTAAAGATGAACTTGTGAAATGCAGTTATGATATTTCAATAGAAATATCAAGTGCTGTCGGTGTTGCATCCGGCAACGGAAGTGATATTATTGAAATAGTAAAAAATGCTGACTCAGCAATGTACGCTGACAAACAGCTCTACCACCATCGGTGATTGTGAAATACTGTATATGCGTTGATTTATGCCGTCAGCTTAACTGCTGGCGGTTTTTTCTGATTTTTGGGGACGGGTGGTAAATCATGGCTTTATGAGAAAAGGCTTCCTATAAGAAAATAAATATATCTCATCTTATAGGCTGATTTTCCCTCTTACGCTGTCTAAAATGTGGTTTTGAAGTTGAATTTCCTATAAGGTTCATGATTATAGTTACTTTATAGGTGTAATTTGCGACTGATATAGTAGTTGATGTGATTTTTGACCTATAAAGGCTTTAGATTTGCGACTACTGATAGGTATCATATGTTTTTCAATCAACAGTCTTAATATATCTTCTTTTTGTTGTTCCAACACAAGCTAATAACTCCTTATTCACTAATTCATTTAATAGTTGTCTTGTTCTAGGACCTTTTAATCCAATCTTCTCTGCTATCTGTTCCGTACTATATTCAACGCCTATATCCATATTTGTTAAAATCTGTTTGTGTCTTGCTGATAAATCTGACCTATTCATGTTTTTTGAATCTGCTGATTTTTCTGCTAATTCTTCATCAGATTCCTTTTCCATCTTCATCACAAGCATTATGAATTTAATAATGTATAGGGAAGTAAAAACTTCCTCGTGTATCAACCACGAAAAAGGGTGGTACCCAAAAGTACCACCCTACAGACCATAAATCTATCCTACATACTCTAAAACCGACTATTTTCTGCCAAGAATCTTAGACATTCCTGTTGCCACAAAAAGATATACAACCATATTAACTACTGATTTAAGAAGAAGTCCTGGTGCCGAAGCTAATCCTGCTGCAAAGCTGCCTGCTATTATTGCACCAAATACAACATATCCTAATGTCATGAAAAGTAATGTAACAACTGCACCAACAATTCCTTTTACTGAAATAACCTTACATCTGTCAAACTTACTTTTCATATTGCCAAATATTGCACATGCTATTATTGGCATGATTGTCTTTATTATAAGTGTTGGAACTGCCCATACTGCAAATCCAGTTAATATATCTGCCATCGCAGAACCAATTCCTCCTGCGAGTGCGCCAACAACTGGTCCGAAGAAAAATGCACATATAAGTATTACGCTGTCTCCCAAATGTGCATATCCCAAAGGAATAGGAATCTGTACCACCATTGTTGCAACACATGTAAGTGCCATAAATACTGCTGTTATACACATCTGTGTTACAGTAATATGAAATCCTTCTTTCTTAATCCCCTGCTGTTCTAACTGTGTCTGTTGTGCTTCCATTTTATCTGCCTCCTATATCAACATACTTTAATTGCACATAAGAATAACAGATAAAGTGACATGTGTACATTGTCATTTTGAGTTAAATTTATATGGTCAGATTAAGTTATTATTACCCTTATTTACATAATAACATCTGGTTCCATATATTGTTTTTGTTTTATTCAACCCACTATGTACAATTGTTTTACTAAAATTATATCTTGCCATATTTATTATCCCTCAGTTAATCTTATTCTCAAAATCCTGTAACTCATGAAAAATCCCATCTATATAAACAGTTGTATCTTCCACTCTATACAACATAAAATATCTATGGAATTTAAAGGATATCCTTCTATATCCTAAACTTCTCAATTTTTCGTTATCACATAATTTTAAACTTCCTGCGACCTCTGCTAATATATCTTTAGTATATTCAAAATCATCAAGCAGACTTCCTGCTGCCTGCTGATTCTTTTTTTCATATAAGATGTATTCAATATACTCTTGCATATTTTCTTTAGCATCATTAGTAACAACCACTTTATATGCCATACTTTGTCCTCATATCTGCAACAAAATCACCTGCTTCTGAATATTCTCCATTCTTTGACTGATCTCTTGACTTTGCTAATCTGTCGAGAACTTCCTTTTCCGAAATAGCAATGTAAGGATTAGCTGCCACTTTCTTTATCTCAAATGGAAATCCATTATTAGCAACTGCCTGTGTTAAAAACATTCTTATAGCCGTTGTAGTATCTGTTCCTAATTCTTTAAATAAATTATCTGATTTAATCTTCAAATCGTCATCCACTCTTACTTGAATCGTACTTGACATAAAAACACCTCCATATTCATATAGCATACTATCTTAATGCTATATCATTACAAATGTAATATATCATAATACATTATATTTTTCAAATATTTATGCTATAATAAACAGACATATTACGCACCACAAACAAGGAGTCACATTTTATGAAACCCAAATCAGATTTAAGCAGACAATTATATGAATTAATGCTGCAAAGAGGTTATGAGGAAAATTTCTGTGATATTGTCACTAAGAATCTCAATACTGATTTCACTGCCAGCCGCATGATTGGTTATCTCTATCATTACGACCACCCTCCTGTTGAGGAGATGGCTGATGAAATGATTTCCATTCTAAGCGACAGAAACCGTATCATGCAGAAAAAAGAGCTTGAAGAAACTAATGCCAGGTGGAACGATTTTCTGCTCCACGGCTTTAACGACGAAGAAGAGGAAGAATAGACTGAATCTATTCTCCCTCTTCTTTCTTAATCAATTCATCCATAAGCTCTTTATAATCTGAGGCTTCAAGCGGAAGTTCCACTTTTATGCCTTTGCATGCTGAATAATAAGCACTGGCACACAACATGAGAGAATTAATTCCCTCACTGCCCTTAACTGTCAGATAAGACTCATCACCTTTAAGCACCGCATTTGCAAAATTTTCAAATAACTGTGCATATGGCTCAGATGCCTTCTCGAACTGTATAGTTTCCTCTGCAAATGTCATATTCTGCCTTGAGTTGACTTCTTCGTTCTTGATATACTCACATACATCTCTGTGTTTTGTAATGGTGAGCGTGTCGTCTTCCAGAAGAATTCTTGCCTTCGTTCCTATAATCTCAAGTCGCTCTTCATGGCAGGCTTCGCCTGTTGATAGTATAAATGTACCGGTCTTTCCATTGTCATATTCCATAACGATAGTAGCCTCATCATCTACTATAAAGTCGTTGTATTTTCCAAATGGAATCGCTGCAAAAAGTTTCTGTGGCATTCCAAACAGGTACTGATACATATCAAGAATATGCTGTCCCTGATTGATAAGTGCTCCACCGCCTTCACCTGCAAAGCTGCTTCTCCATGAGCCAGATTTATGATAGTATGAGGTTCTTAAATATCGTGAATTTATAAGACATACTCTCTTTATATCTCCTAATTCACCATTATCTATGATCTGCTTAATCCTGATGTATTTAGGGTAAAGCCTCTGATGAAATATCATTCCATATATTCTGCCACTTTCACTTGCAGCCTTCTGCATTGCAAGTGCTTCACCTATATCTGCCGCTGCCGGCTTGTCACATAACACTGCTTTTCCCTTTGCAAATGCTTTCAAAGCCAGTTCTTTATGAGTTTTATGAGGAGTTGCTATAATAACTGCATCATAACATGATTCTCCTGTCTCAAATAATTCTTCTGCACTCCTGAATATCCTTGCATTATCACCATCAGTATTAACAAGTGATTCGCCCCATTCAATAAGTTCATCTCTTCTTATAACCACAGCTGATAATTTCATATTCGGAACTTCTCCCGCTGTTATCATTCTGGCATATTTCTTTCCAACACTTCCTACACCTATAAGTGCCACCTTTAACAATTCTCTCTGCATACCATGTACCCCGTTTCATTATATTAACTATGCACCATTTCTCCTGTTTCCACAGCCTTCTTCAGTAAGATGGCGGCATACGCATCTGCAAGGGCATCCTCCATACTATATGGTGCAGACGCATTTCCTCTGCTATACTCTGCCGTATTCTTCATCATCACTGCGATTGCTGTTTCATCTTCTGACAGACCACACAATCCAAATTCCGGCTCATATATAATCTTATTATTAAATGAAATTTTCTTAATTTCACGAATCTTCTCAAAATTAGGATTAGAATTTCCTGTATTAATCACATTGGAATCCGTTATGATTCTGCCAGTCTGACCTTCATTATTCTCATCAAGATAATATACACAGTCATCAATAAGTTCGCCTCTTACACCCTGAACTTTAAGCGTATTCTTTCTGATTGGTGACCTGTACTGCTCCGAATCAAAATCATACCATGCCACTTTCCCGCTTTCGAATTCAAATGTGGCAACGCATCTTTTCTTTCCTGCAATCCTGCCATCAGTAAACTTATCATATCTTGTAAGAGTCTGTGTTGTAGGAAACTCATATGTCTTGGCTGAAACTGTATACTTCTCTCCCGGATTAACTCCAAGAAATGCTCTTATAAGACTTATTCCATGATAATCATGCGCCAGTGACACATTTGCACAGCTGACATCACCAATAATTCCTTCATTAATAAGCTTTAATGATGCTTTAATATTAGGATACTCCCTGTACTGTTCAGCAACCACCTGTTTTTTACCACATTTGTAATAAGAATACAGTTTATTAAGTGAATCCATATTAAGTGCCGCCGGAGTCTCTGATAAAACAGTTATTCCACGGTCAAGCCATTCCATTGAAACATCACATATGGCGTCCTTCTTAACAGCCACAACTGCAAAATCAGGTTTATATGCCGCGCATTCTTCTATAGATGTAGTTGTATGTATCTGATACTGACCGGCAATTAAGTCCGCTTTCTCCTGCGTCCTGCAATACATCGCATCAATACAGAATATTTCAGGCAGAGCCTTTGCTACGCGTACATAATATAAAGCCCGCCAGCCTGAACCGATTATAATAAAATGATATTTTACCATGTGTGCCTCCCATTTGTTATATCTATTCCCCATATTCCGTCAGAGGCCAGCAGCCTCCATCAGTAATACGATAATAGCTATCTGTATCAGTGTCAACCATTAACACTGGTATAGAATTCTTTTCCTGTGTCCAGACATATTGCCGCAAGCCTTCCACCCGGCAGATATGCGCCACAGTCAATATCAATGTGATTATTCTTTCTGTACACATAGCCTGGTCTGGGATTGTCCTCAATATATCTTGTTGGTGTATGCCCTGTGACAGTTATTACATCATCAAAATATCTGACATCATAATCCACCCTTGACCATACAAGCTCATCAAGTGAATAATCATCAATATCCCTCTTAATATCGAAATTGCCAAGTCCTCCATGCACAAGAAGATACCTCTGCCCATTAACCTCTACCTTCTCGTACCATGAAAAATCTGCCACATAATCAAGCACATCTTTTCTTGTCTCATTATCCAGCTTACTCAGCTCATCAGTGGTTGCAATCCCGCCATTTCTCTGCCATGCATAAAGCTTCTGGAACATATCGTCACTAAACTTTTTCTGCAAATTCTTTGATAGAATTCTCATCTTTTACTTCATTAATAAGAACCGACATACATTCCAGCATCATCTGTTCATGGTTGCCTGCTATAGGTATAACATTTGGCATCTCCATCATCTTAAGGAGCGTCTTTACCGGGTTCTTTCCTCTGTCAACAACATCTCCCAGCACATACAATATATCTTCATCTGAAAAATGTATTATATCCAGCAGTTCCATAAACTTCCCGTATTCACCATGAATATCCGATATCACATATGTCGCCATATTCCCTCCGTATGCTATTTATTAAGTATTTCCTTCAGTGTGCGTGGCTCATAATTCATATAAGGCATCATACAACCTACATTGTAAGCCCTTGATATATCATAACACTTCTCTGACCGCATAAGCATTTCCATATTCAGCTTGCGTAAACATTCCTGATAGAATTCATTTTCATAAGTATTATGAGTATGTCCATACAAATGTATTGTCCCCCTGTGCTGTCCATTCCACATAAGTATAGGATAATGGCTTAATACAAGCTTGTATGCATCTTGGTCTACATAGTCAGTAATTTCCTTATAATCATATATCTCTTCAAAAATATTCTTATACCTCATATCAGAAACATCATCATGATTCCCTTTAATAAGAACTTTCCTGCCCTTTAACTGTGCAACTAAGGCTATCAGCTCCTCGTTTGTACCCCGCATGGCAATATCTCCAAGAATATAAACTGTATCACCATTTGTAATCTTACTGTTCCATTTTTCTTTCATATACTCGTGCATTTCAGCTAATGAATTAAATGGACGGTTATCAAAATTATTGCCTTCCTTTGTCACATTTTTATGGAAGAAATGCATATCACTAATATAGTATTTCATTCGTGTTCCTCCTTTTTCAATCCTGTACCTGTCTTAATATAGACTCTGCTGCCTTCTTTAATTCTTTATCCAATTCCTTATCCTTATTATCAACAATTGAAGCTATATCATAATGATGACACAGCCAGTATGCCATTCCCTTACATGACGCATTTACACGGATATCAACTGTTGTATCCGTTTCTTTCAAAACATTTATCTCATACGAAAAATCATCTATCAGTCTTGAAAAATACTCCCTGTCTATCCTGACAATATAAGGTCTTAATTCACCGCCCATCATGTAAGGGTGATTCAGAATATATACTGCTCTCTCCAACGGTATATTAAGGTTATCAAAGCCTATTCCATCACTTTTTCTCTGTTCCTTTACTCTTAATCTGGTCATAAGGTCAACACTGTATGTATACACTTTCCTGCTGTCCCTGTATCTTACCAGACAGAAATATCTTCCATTATTGAGCATAAGTCTTATAGGAATCACCGTTCTTCTTCCCTGAAAATGCAGATAAACATTTTTATTCTTAACATCATATACATTCCAGTCAAATTCTATGTAATTGTCATTTTTAATGGCATCAATTATAAGCTGGCAGTTTGCCAAAACATCTGTATTCTGTGCATATCTGGTCTGTCCGAAAGAATCATTTGCATAAGGTGTTATATCTTTCAGATTCTTCCCTGATAAAGTCTGAATACCCGGCTAAATCCAGTGCTCTTTCATTATTAAAAATGTTACTGTACAACACAGAATCTATAAGAAATTTAAACTCTACATCGGTTATAATGTTATTATAATAATAATCTGTCTTGCGGCGCTCATTGTCATATGTCCTGTATCTGATTACCTTCTGTTCATCAGGCAGATTAAGCTCTGAGTCCGTCAAATCCTTTAATGCTTTCCTGACCTGTTTATCTGTAATACTTTTATCATATTCCCTATGCATATAAGTAACGATATCAGTAACCTTCAGCGTTATTGCAGCCTCTTTGGAACTGTGTTCCTTTAATATATTAAGCACATTATACTCAATACTCATGTTTCACCTTTAATTATTCTTTCTTCTTTCAACATCTTCTTTGTATAATTCCTGTGCGTCTTTATAAAAAAGTGACGCTGATTCCTGAAAATGTTTTATCTCCTCTTGTGATTTCATTTCTTTATCATATTTATTTATCGTATCTGATTGTTTTAATTCCATCTGACGCTCTCCATTTTCTTATAATTACATTTTCATTAATAATTCCTGTATTTCCTTTTTTGTTCTATCTTTTTCTAATGCTGTATACACACTCATTCTCATATCCGAAATAGCACATGCCTGCTCTCTGTCAAAATAATAATGTTCCATTAGCATCTCCTGAAAACAAGCTTTATCCTTTGCACTATCCACCAGATACATAATCTGGTTATGATGTTCCTGTGCCCACATAACGGCAGACAAAATGTGGATTCGTTGTTTTATTTTTTCTTTATGTGTAGCTGTATTATAATCTGATAAATACTGTTTATCGTATGTTTCCACAAGATAGTCAATGTAATGTTTCCTTGCATCACTTTCTGGAAGCTGGATTCTCTCAATATATATTGGATTAACATGCGAGTGTGAAAATTCTCCAAGATAATCATATCCTCTGAATATGACATCAACACATATCTGTATATCACTGTAATCACCCTTTTTGACTTTAAGTTTCTCATACTCTTCATCTGTAAGCCCAAGTATTACTCCGATATTCCCTTCATGTTTCCCATCAACAACTCTTACTATATCCCCATGTCTAAAATTATGTGGAATATCAAATTTTCTATAAAAGCATTTCATACCCGATTCGTGCCAGCAATTCTTCGAATCCGGTATTTCATCAATTGCCTTATTTAAATCCGTTATCAATTCTTTATCTGATATAGTTTCTTTCAACTCTTGCACTGCCTGTTTTTTCTCTGAATTTTTTAAGCACTCATGATTAATTATTATTTCTGCCTGTTCCACATCCGAAAATGTAACACTCTTGTCTTTAAGAAACTCTCTTTCATCTTTAGATGGTACAAATCTGTCTATAAAATTTTCTATCATCAGACACCTCCTTACGCTTTTATTTTAACTCATCTCACTCAACTTCCTTGAATTTGTCATATACAGTTATATACATTATTCCTTTATTGTGTTTTACACCAGCCTTCGGAATACAATACCTACCCGCCACATCCGCTGACACATCTGCGATTTTTCCTGAAAACACTTTATCTGTATGTGTCTTAATAAAAACTAATGTATTACCATCCCAATTTTCCAAGAATTCAGACAAATTCATCATAAAAAGCACCTCCCCAACAGTGTAACTACCACTATTATACAAACAGCGTTTCTTTACAATTTTTCCTTCAAAACCTCAATAATTTTATTTGTTCTATATTCTATAACCTCTTCTGATTTATCCAGGAAATCTTCTAGAAGTTCAAGGTACTCTTCTGCTCCATAGTAAGAAATCTTTGGATTCGTAGCATTAGCTGCTGTCACCTTTAATCTCTCTTCTAATGGTGTTTTAAACAGTACAATTGGTTCACCCTCTTTAAAATATGGTTTTAAAAAAAATCGTTCTTCCCATTCTTTTATAGATAAAAATGCTGGATTATATTCTGGATTCATTTGAAGTTGCATCTCAAATTTACTTAAATGATTATCCCCTCTCTTTACCTTGTTTTGGTAATTAGCAATCGCTATTAAAAACCAATCAAAATAATCCCTCATTCCTTCACACTTTTCTTCATTGTAATATTTACCTCTTGCTCCATTAATACCTTTTTCCAAAGTTCCCCTGTTAGGAATAACAATGAAATTCCCTATACAATGGTAAGATTTTGAAAATTTCTTTATCTTTGCCCATAAATGGGGATTTTGATCTGCATTGTAATATTTAGCTCGAAAAGCAAACTATCTACCTTTTTCCTTATCTTCCTTACCAAATAAAGATCCGAAGGAGTTCATTGTATCACCTCTAAAAGGATATCTATTATTCCAAGTCCACGAACCCATTTTTCAAAAGTCAAGTCATATATATCACCTCAAAGAATAATATATATAGCTTGTGTAATAAGATACATATCTGAATCAATATTATCTCCAACATATGTTGTTAAATCAGTAAAATCAAAATCTTTTAATTTCTCTATATTTCCATCTAAGACATCTCTCACAAACCCTTTTAAAATCTCTATACTTTTCTTATAATCATTAGTTTTTTCGTAATCTCTTTTATTCATATTTTCTCCTTAATCTATTATTTTCTACAAACCTTAGCATATTCCTTCATACACCGTTTAGCTGTTTCCTCAGTATTGTGTTCTCCTTTGTAAAAGCAATAATCACTGAGCGCTTCCATGGCTCTCCTATAAGCTGCATCTTCCTCTTTGTTCTCCATATGTGGCGGCAGTTCCATCTGAAGATGCAATGGATTACAATGCATATGATCCCAGTACTCCGACTTTATTGGATATAAAACCACAGCCTGAATATCTGAATAATCAACTTCCCATTTTCTGTCTTTAATCTCTTGAAGATAATCATTCCAGTCATCTTCTCCAGATGAAAGTATTCCATATGTTCCATCTACTATATCCTTCACCGGAGTACCTGCTGACTTATAACAAAATGGGATTTCAAAAAATGCATCTTCAAATCTTTCCGGTCTGAACGGATTTACTATGTCTACTTCATCTTTTGACAGTTCATCACTCCACCAATGAACTATATTCCCTTTGTTATTTAATGTATAAGTTCCCACTGGCAGACCATCATAATCCTCATATTTTTCATAATTAAATTTTGAACCGGGTCTTCCCGTACACCTTACCAGATTCTTCTCATCATCATCTAATTTCACAATTATCTGCTTATGTATTTCATATAACAATTCACTATTTATTATTTCTTTTTTATTTTCTTCCATATACTTATTGTTATACTTTTCATTTTCCGCTATATATTTAGTGATATAATGTACGGCTCTTTCATAATCACCGAAAAAACCTCTGCTGTCCCCTTCGTTGTCTTCTACAAAATATACATACCTGCCCTTAGAATTATCTTTAAATGTATCAAACAATTTATTTTCATACTCTATTCTTTCAATGAGCTGCTTCTTAAGTACAATATCTTTAGTAGTGTCTCTTAATAAAGCCAATGCCTCCAGCTTCTGCTGTCTGCTTTTCATGGGGTCATTCCAGACAAGAGTTGCTGTCTGGGAATCTGTAAACTTATAATTTTGTTCTTCTAAAAACTTCCTATAATCATCTGACATTGTTATATCAATCATCAACATTCCTCCATTGATTAATGTAAAGTTCTCCCATTACTGATTTTCTTCGTTAAGGAGGCTCTCTGGTTCTCCTTTTATACGTCTCCAAGTAATAAGATCTTTTTCGTTCAAATCTCCTTCTATGACTATCGGAAGCTTCCCAGATGTCTGTATCTTCCAATACAAAGTATCCCTCATTTTGCAATTCCCACATGTCCGAGGTCCAAGCAGCCCAAAGGAACCCATTTTAGGCGGGTAATCCCATCCCCTATTGAATGCATCTTCGTCAGTCAAAAACTCCTTCTTTCCACACACTTCACAATAGTGCCAAAACGGTCGTGTTTTCATACTCTCCAATAAAGCTTTACATTTCCTTGATTTATCATCTTCTTTTTCTATCCTCTCTTTTTCATCTGTAATCTGTTTTCTTGCATCTATCAGGAACTGCTCATCCAAAGGCGGATCTATTCTTAATTTGATGCCGTCTTCTGACACCTCATAAATGGAATCAAATCCTTCAATCGGATTCGGAAATTCTATCTCTGAAGTATTCATCTTAAAAGAGCCACACCCCTCTTCCAAATTTCTTATTCTAATATTTTTCTGCCATCTCTCATCACTTGGGCACATAACATATATTTCCATTTCTGCATCAACAGATTCACGTATCGCATCAACATAAACAATTCGACGCTTTGCTTTAAAAAATGTCTGTTCTACGACAACATCTCTTCCACATTTCAGTTTTTCTATGATATCGTTAAGAAGCATATCATTAGCTTTCATCAAACATCTGAATTGAACTCCTATAGGCATCATTTCCTCAAATCCAGATTCTTTATATGCATTTTGTTGATAGTCAAATATATTTAAAACATCAACATCCTTATCAGCAAAAAAATGTTCTATAAAATGTGTTTTACCAGAAGCCATTGCTCCAATCACAAAAGATACTTTTGACATAAACTCCACTTCCCTCCTATTAATCTAACTTCTTTTCACAATGAATACTTTTCATTCAACGCCTTTATCTTACTTTTAATATCTTCCCGCAGACTTTCCGGTTCAAGAATTTCCACAAGTTCACTGTATTGCAATGCCCAGTGTGCCATGCCATAAGGTGAACACTCCACCCTGACGATATCATCATAAGGCGGCTTCGTTTCTGTTCTTATGTATGTGAATGAATCTCCGAACCAGTCATGTAAAAATGTATATCCTGGGCGGACTCTCTTTTTCGGATTGTCTTCACATTTTTCACTCTTAATTCTTAGTGTTACTAAAACCGGCTTATCAAAAGACATATTAAGATGTTTCAACTGAAAATCTTCTGACCATTTTTCTGGAAGATTGGCAACATTTTTCTTTGGAATACGTGGTATTCCCTTAATATGAAGCCTGTCATTCCTTCCCGGAATCTCTATATCTATCATAAGGTCAATCCGCCATATAGACATATTGGGCTTGTAACCTTCATACTCTTTAGCCGCCAGCAGATAGTATTTTCCACCACTCGCAACAATATAGTAAGGGCTAAGCTCGTCTGACTCTTCCCTTACCGGCTCCAGCTTTTTCTCATAAGAATAGCCATTGAATCTGAATTGTATTCTCACATTATCATCAATTGCTTTCTGTATAATGGCAAGATTGTCTTTCAGCAGCTCCCTATCTGCAAGCTCCGGCTCCTGAACCTTACATATATGTCTCGGCGTTCTCTTATAAAATGCCGTAGTCATATTGTCCTCAACCTTCCTGACAAGCTCCTGCGCCGACTTGGAATCCAGTGTCCTTGTTGCCATAATACCCTCAATAATTGAATCAACCTCCTTCTCAGAAAATGTTCTGTTATAGTAAAGGTTCTTTATGCGCATTACATTTGCAATATAAGAATCATCTTCATCAGAATCATCCCGTTCATATCTTTCCTTATCACCGTAAAACTTCTTGAAATCATCAAAATACAGCCGCCACTCAGCTTCTGGCTTATAATCACTTCCTCCATCTTCCAGATTCATAATATTTGCCATATCTTTTAAAAGTCTGTTAATAGTCTCCTTATCACCAATATACGCATTTATATTTTCATCTTTCCTCATCTTAGCAATACTGGTAGGGTGTCTTCTGTCTGTATTCTTTCTCAGATAATCCCACACCTTATACATACGCTCAAAACGGGTTGGTTTCTGAATCTTTCTCTTTGCCATATATCACCTCGTGTTAATCATAATATATTGTATTCTCTATTATAATAACATTTTGGTCGGTTTTTTCCACCATTTATCAGAATTTATTAATCAATATAAAATTCTTTCATATCATTTAACCTTATTGCTCCCAGTGTTCCCTCTTTACCATAACATTTATAACCAGCTCCACAATCTATGCGTATAGTCCGTCCTGAAGGAGATACCCATATTTTCCTGTTATCAGTTGCAGTATGCCCCACAACCGATATAAACTGCTCATGTTCCTCCATACCCCTGATAAACTGCTCATAATGTCCGTCTCCCATATATATCTTTCTTTTATCAAACATACGCTCAGGCGTAAGAAATGTCTGTGCATGTGCTATCTGATATTTCCTGCCATTAATGGTCAGATTAATATAATATGGCTTTTCCTGTATCCATTCAGCAAGTCTTAGCATATCAACAGGTGTCAGCCGCTTCTCCATAATAGACACCGCATTATAAGAAATATATTCTCCAGATTTTCTATGTCCGAATTGTTCAATAATCTGCCTTGCAACCCAAACATCATGATTGCCCTGTATCACCTGTATATTAGGATATTTTAATATTTCAAAATACAGCTCAATAGGCTTATCTCCACGGTCAAATATATCTCCATCAATAATCAGCAAATCATTCTCATTAAACTGTATCTTCTTTAACAGCCTTTTAAACCCATCTGCATAATTATGAATATCAGAAACCACATATACATTTCTATTATCATCTATTGTAATATCCATAAATATGTGCCTCTCATTACATTTTTAATAAATCCTGCAGTGTATCAAACCTGCTGAACTTTCCTTCAATTTCAATAATTTTCTGTTTATCTTCTTTGATATGTGCAGCTTTTATATCTTACATATTCATCTTTTCTATGTCTGATAAAGTTATGTCTGCCTCTTTTTCACATTTATCTGCTATGTTCAAATGTATTACTCCTACTTAAAAACTATCATAAAACTGTTCAAATTCGTCAATTGATTCATTTATTTTTTTAAGGTCATAAAATCCCTGTACTTTCCAAAACATAAGAATACTATTCAATTCTTCTTTTTTATCTATAAATCCCCTGCATAACTGCCCATTAAATATTGCACTGTCATCTTCAGCGCAGCTAAAACACGCCATATCTTCATGCAATCGGAACAATCACTACAAGTAATTTCCTTTTTTTCTGGAATAAAATGACAGTTATCTTCGATATTTACAGGAAACCACGAGCTTGGATATGAGCATATTGCCGAACCTGTTTTACTCGTATTTGCTATATTGGTTTTGTATTTACAATTTTTACACTTCAATTTATCAGCCTCTTTTTGCATTTAGTTCTGTCTTGGGTTGTCCGAAAGCACCAACACCATTCTTTTCTTATGGTCAGAGATTCTCTCCATTCCAATGCCATACACATACATGTTGTCATATTTTTCTGGAATGTTTTCTCTGCACTTATATGATTCATCTGACCAGTCCAGCTTATTAACAATATTGAACTCACCTATAACTTGTAAATACGGCTTTAGATCTTTAAATGTCAGATTATCACAAATGTTTCTTTCAATATCCCGTGGCCTATCAGACAATACTATCTCTATCGCCGGCTGTATTGTAAAATTCCTACCAGATATATTTACTTCCCCATTTATTTCATCTGGTTCTGAATAAATATCCAGCGAAAATTCCACATCAGTCATACCTACTCCGTACACATAGAACTCATCATATTCTGAAGCCAGAGTATCGGATACCAACAAGTAATTATGATACTGCCCATCTAAAAAGCAGATTGATAATCTTATGTTTCTTGCCAGAAATCTTCTTATCTCTTTAAATTTAATTGCCATTGTGATTCTCCTTATCTATATACATTATTTCCTACAACCAGCAATATTGCATTATCTCAATAAATAATCTGCCTGACTTAATAAAATTATCCGTTATTTGACCTTCATTATCTTCAAGCCATTCATACTCCTGTAAATACGTTCTGACAGCCGGATTAAATTTACTCATCATTTTTCCGATAAGAGGATATCTTGTTATGTAATCAAAATGTGTATCCAAATAATAACCATACCTGATAAATTCCCCGGTATTTTCAATAATCCAATCCACCGCCTCTTCTATGGTGTATTCTTTTGCCATCAAATATTACAGCAGCCATAGTATCATCATGAACACTATTATCCTTGTACATTCGCATATGCGAGTATAACCATTCTGCAAATGACATATCCATATTAAAAATGTCGCGATAATCAAATCCATATCGATATCTTTGACGAATTCTGTACAGCTTTTTCTCTGTGACAAAATTACCGCCATAAATTCTTCTCAATACTCCGAGCTGGCTTATATATTGATTTCTTCTTTTCATTAATAAGCTCCTTTCGTCTGGCTGTTATCCTCTCTTTTATATGGTGTTTTGTGTTCAGACAAGATGACCTCTCGTCTATTATTTATTATAATGTCGGAGAGGTCGTGGTTTTTCACCTTTGGGATTTATTATTTTGTTTTACTTAAATATATTTGATGTACATACAATACTATTTTGTATCATATTCCTCACATTTTTTTACAAATTCAACAAATTTTTCTACAATTGCTTCTACAGCTTTTTCAGCTTCTTTAGCTTCATATGCTACAGGTGGATTATAACAAAAGTTCTTTCCTTTATTATCCTGAATAAGCTTATCAAGTTTATTTACATGATTTTGATATGTTTTCGGATAACAAATGCCATCTTCATTGATATTTTCTTTATTTGTTCTATCAAATTGTATTTGTTTAAAAATGCAATTAACCTTATTATCTTTATCTATATAAAATCTCATAAAATTGATATTATATATTTTCCCATTGTAATAAAATGGTAAATATTTATATAAGCCTCTCGTTACCTGACTCAATTTACCGTTACCGCTTCCTTCCCCTGTTTTTTTACCTTTTATTTCATCTATTACCATCTTATTTTTATAATTATCTTCTTTAGACAATTGTAATTTCTCACGCGGTTTAGAAGTATTACTTTTTGAAAACATCAAAAGTCTCTTTATTATTATTGCAGTATTCAATAAAATAATTATAAACATCTAGTCTTAATTTTTTTTCGCTTTCTGAAATTGTATCAGCTATTTTCAAATCACTTGGAAAAATATGAAAATTTTTAGTTTTCGTGTCATAAACTACTGGTTCTCCTGGAGTATCCACTCCATAGGTTTCAACACACTCTCTACGCACTCTACCCTCTTCATTAAAACCATAAATAGACGCTTTCCCCGGCTCATATCCAGTAATTTCTCTAATCTTATCAATGTCATTCGTCATACACATTGTAAATTCCTCCATTATTTCTTCAACATCAAAATCAACCACGAGAACACAAACAACACAACTCCTATGCACGAAACTCCAAGAGCTGCTACTATGTCTGTCGAACCGCTATTTACCAGATCAACTATTGATAATACAGACGCAACAATCGAAATCAAGGCAAATACTGCTATGACAGTTGCCACATAATTCTGCATGTCAGAAGATTTCCTCTCCTGTTCGTCCCTTATGAGTTCAACCTTCTGCTCGATTTCTTCAAGTGCTTCATCAATTCCATTAACGGCTAACAGACATCTGTATGTTTCGCAGACATTATTCCAGCGTGATACCTGCGATGGTGCAAGCGTACCTGAAGCACGAAATTCCAACGCTTCTTTTTTAAGCATTTTCACTTTTCTGAAATACTCAAGACTCTGACGTTTATTGTCAATCAGAGTATTCTGAATTCCTTCATTAACCAGCATGCATGTACTTTTCTGGTGTAAAACCAGCATTGTAAGAAATACATCATCTCTTGACTGCTCTGCAACATTTGCCACTGTCATATCATCTGTTGCATACACATATGATATTGACTGTGATGTAATGCATGCACCCCATCTGTATGAACACATATTAGTATCCTTCGCACCGTATGTATATGCTACATCCTTTTCTGAAGGATCCGAAAAATCACGCGAAATATCTATCAATTTATGTTCGTTAAATGTAATTCTTTCAATAGTTTCCAACTCATTAAAACGCCTGTTTACAAGTGCCACATTAAAAAGATATGTCTCTTTCACCGCAAGTTTCATATCATCAACATACAATCTGAATATATTACTGACCCCGCCTATTGAAATATTACTTACAGCTTTAATTACATTTTCTTCAAAACTGCGGTTGTAATTCTGTACATATCCCGGATTAATCAGCTTATCAATGTAATCCGCGTCAGCATTGTCATATGTAACAAGCACCGTGAAAAATGCTATTTTGTTATTAAATACATATAACTGGCTCTCATTAACTGCCAATATTTTACCATCTGAAAAATGTACATCATCAATGCATGAATTTAAAATGTATCTTCTGACAAAACCATTTTCTTTCCTACATCTTCTGGCAAGAATATCTGACATATCATATGATGAAAAATCTGCATTTTCTGCCCCATCAATAGTAAGCTCCGTTAGGTTAAGACTGCTTTCATACTTTAAAGGAAATATTACATATGTTCCCCTTATCGAATCAGAATACACCTGTCTGTTGTCATTAAATTCGTTCATAATCCCCCTTCCCTCAAGTCTTTATCTTTAGTTTTCACGACCTGATAATTTAGGTTGATTATATCACAAATTGTCTTTAAGGAGTATCTCTAAATGACTCTAATATTGCAATTATTTCCTCCCTGTCTTTATCTGTTAATTTTTTACTTGGTATTGAATAGAACATTGTTTCTTTAGGTGTTTCAAAATAACAGCCTCTATAATTTCCCGTGCTACACACTGAAAAATGTGTAGAGGATGGCATTAATGCATATCTTTCTGCGCCATCATCATATTCCCTTACATCAGGTGAAGTTCTTGAATATTCTTTATAATCCTTTGTCTTAACTATCACCAATTCTCCACCAGAATTGTACCTTGGCTTTGATACAACATCATTTTTAGCTTCTACTATAATATTACCTATAAAATCTGTTCCAAATTTATCATCTCGTGCAATATATTGAATCTGAACCCCATTATCATTTTGAATTGTAACCCTTTCTGTATCCTCATTAACTGACTCTGATACCACAGTCCAATTATCCGGATAGTCAAAATAAAATGTTGTCTGCTCTGGAAAATATTCCGCCATTCTCGTCTTATATGTATGAAGTGAGCCTGTCTGGTTTGCATTAGTTTCCTGCGTCGTCTGCTCCTGTGTTGGTGCTTCTGTACTTGCCTCACTTTCCTTTGGCTTGTCATTTTCTGACTGCTCATTATATGTACATTCATCCACAAACTGTTTCGTGCCATCAGCAAGTATTTCATAATGAAGTGATTTACTTTTTGCAAATGATGCAAATTCACAATCCTTACTTATATTCATTGTGCAAAGAAGTGACTTCTTATTCTTATATTTGACACTCTCATTGCCAGCTCCAAGCTTAAAAACAGGGGCGTTGATATTAACATCAGAACATATCTGTCCATTTGGCCTGCCTGTTCGTTTTGCATCCGCTTCTGCACCCATATCAAGTTCTGCGTCTAACAACGGTATGGATTTCATTGTCACAAGCATTGGCGCTGTCCTGAAATATAAGCCCATTTTCCCTTCTGCCTCAATTGATGTCTGCATAGACGAGCGAAGCCCCATTGTTCCATTCACGCCTTTGCCTTTTTCATATGACACTCCGGCATGAAACGGTACTTCAACTTTAAGAGTAATTGAACCATCTATTGTTGGAACAATATATAATGCTACATTTACTGCAACAAGATGATTACCAATCGGTGCAGGTGTCTGACATAAAAAGATTCCATCTGAAAAATTCCCTTCAACTCCGATTTTTCCTGAAATCTCTGAATCAATATCAACACCGACAGAGGCATATTTTAATCCGTTCTTAAGTGTGTATTTAACCTGTGCGACTACATTTATATTATTAACATCCCATTTTATAGAGAAATTCTCACACTTTTTATTAAGCTTCTGCTTAACAGGAAGCTTGTACTTTGTATGTGTGTCATTATCTGTCAATGTAACTTCAAGTTCATTATCATCATTTACCGTTGCCTCTATTGCAAATCCTTTGGAATGAATATTGCCAGACACATCTGCTGCCAACGTAGTTACTGGATTTCCCGCTGACACCTCCACATTATCAAGTCCATAGTAACTAATAATATCGTCAATGCCTATGCTTGCCGAATCTGAAACTATCAGAGTATCAAAGACATCTTCAATCTCTGGGTCTTCCAGTGAAAATGTGCCATTACCCATATCCTCACTGATTTTCTTTGAAACCTTTTCGCCCTTATAATCGAATACAAATGTGTCACCCTTTTTCAGATTTCCGGCTGCACTGTCATCTAAAGTTATAATATTGTCATCTTCCTTATAATCTTTAATGTCAAAATATTCGAGCTGTGATACATTTTCCTTATAAGAAACTTTTTCAATATTATCAGGCCAGAATTCTCCATAATACAAATCATCAAATTTATCAAGAATACTATCAGCCTCTTTATCTGAAAATCCCTTATCAAGTGAATCTTCTGCTATCAGTTCTTTATCAATTGCAAGTTCTATGTTGGTATTGTCTGATATTTCATCATCAGTTCCAAGATATATCTGCATTTTACCTTCGCCCATTGCGCGCATTGAAGTAAGTGCCATAAATCCGCCTGACGCTATGTCGTCATCACTAAATTCATCACTATCTGTAATATAACCATTTTCCTTAGCCGCTTTTCTGTAATCCTCGACTTCAATGCCCATCTTGTTGCATAACTTTTTAAGCCAGTCATAGCATGTTATATCATCATTTTTAGTCACCACTGCCTTACACGAAACATTTATATCATTACTGCTTTTCTTCTTTGATGAAACACCCATTATAACGCCTGCAGCTATTGCCACAATAACTATTACCGCCGCTGATACTCCAATTATAATTTTCTTCTTCACAATGTATCCCCTTATGTTTTATCTTATTTCCACGGAATTTCCTGAACTCTTATTTCTTTTCCTGTTTTTTCTCTATAAAATTTATGTTTTCCACTTTCTGCTTCTGCAAGACTACATATCTTTCTCTCTGTCATTCCGTTATGCAGTTCAACATAATCTCCCATTTCACCATGAACTTTATATAGCTTATTGCCCAATATTTCATTATAATCTGCAATATAATGATGGTTCGGGTTACTATCTTTTTGATAAACTGGTGTATTAGCTGTATTTTTATCTGACTTTCTGCTTTTCATACCACCATTACCTGATACACTTGTATGTGAGGTCGAACCTCCACTGCCAGAAGATGTACTTCCTGCACCCTCCTTTGAACTACTACCAGACATTCCTACGATAACCAATATTCCTATGATTATAATTGCTCCTGCTAATGCACCAATCGCCAATATATTTTCCAATAATAAAATTAATGCCAGTATAATAAGATATGCTGCTAATCCTAATCCTTCTGCAAGAAATACATAACTGCCATCACTATCTATAAGAAGCTTAAAGAAAACTATAATTGCAATAAGCGTAACAACACTATATATTAATCTCATTTCCTCACTCATTGAATTATTTTGACACGTTACCATTTTTACAAAGCAAAATACAATTGCAATTAAATCTATAACAAACAGTATGCATTTCCATATTTCTTTTTCTGCAAACAATAAAATAATTGAAACTATGGTCTGTACACCAATAATTATTCCTAATATAATCCAAACCACATTATTAGATATTATATGTATTGTTCCAGTTGTAAAATTAGCGCTGGCAAAAGCTCCATTTTCTTTAATTCTGGCAACACTCAGCGAATATCCTCCATCAATAATAAATTTTATATATGCAAATACTGCCATTAATCCAATAATGATTACAAATACCCACGAAAGAGATATCGCTATTGTTTCAATCGGATTCTCCTTTAATTGTTCTTCATAAGAACTGACTGCTTCATTTATCCATCTTTTCAGTCTGTGCATTCTATTTTCCTCCTCATATTAAACATTTTATCTATTCCTTTGATGACGCTTTATAAACTATTTCTCCCCCTTTCCTGCTAATCTCATAATTTCTATGACCTATACTGTAATTAGCCGACATCTCTTTTATTTCCGATAAATATCTGTCAACAGTAACAAGTTTTTCTTCCATTTCAAGCTTGTTCAGGTCTGAATCTGATTCGTCAGACAATATGGTGTCTACCTTAACCCCAAACAACTCAGAAAATCTGCACAAAGTATCCACTGATGGCACACTCCTGCCACATTCTATATTTGAAATGGCAGAAGCTGTCAGCCCAATATCCCTTCCAAGCTGTTCCTGCGTAATTCCACGCTCAATTCTTAACTTTGAAATATTAATACCTATCCTATCTGTCCTCATTCCTGTTTTTCCCTATCATCATGTACCAAGTTATTATATAATCATTTCTAAATTACCAACATTTTCAAATACTCATAGTCAAACACTTTCCGTGTGATTTTCGTATCTGCTGTATCCTTGGTTTCTTTTGTCATAATCATACAATTTGATATTTCCCTCAGAGGTCAATAAAACGCATTTCTAAATTTTTTCGAAAAAAAAAGAATCCCTTTCGGAATTCTTTTCACCACGCTTCATTTGTTATATTATCAGCATCATTGCAAATGTCTTATACTTCAATATACACCTCTCCCTTAACCCTTCTGTCATATATCTCACCAAGCCACCTCATAATAATCCCCTTTGGCTTTTCAAAAGGTGTCCTGTGACTCAGCATGAATTTCTCCGCTTTAATGTTCTGTAATACATTCATTTCATCTTTTAATATGCCTGCATTGTACAAGTTATGTCCGCATTTCTGCATAGCATATAATGCATCTCCAAGAAAGCACCACTCTTCGTTTACTTCCAACGCAACACAGCCCTTTGCATGGCTTGAAGGCAGTGGAAATATGTGAAGTGACACATCTCCATCCTGAATATATATGTTCTCCTGTACAATCACACCTTTTTCCGTATGTCTATAAGTGTACTTTCCCTGATATATTTCATTGTAGGCTATATCCGGCAGGCCGCCTGTATGGTCTTCGTGAAAATGTGACAATATAACATTAACATTTCTTCCATCACGGAATTGTTCTATTACCTGCGGAATATCAGGATGGTTGCCGACATCATACAGCCACAGTGCTTCCTTCCCCTGTATCATCACCACATTTGCAGATAGTGGATTCTCTGTTGGGGATATATACGATATTAAATTATTTAGTCTGATAATGTTACATTCATCCATTCTTTACTCCAAAAACTCCACATGCCCGTCCTCAAGATGGTACACAGCCCCGATAACCTCAAGCCCCTTTTCCTCAAGCAGCTTCATATCTGTATTATCCTCTATCACCTTAACACTATGCTTTACATTAAGACATGTTGCAATATACTCGTCTTTCTCTTCCTTAATAGCTTCCCTTATGTCGTCAGTTATATGCTTGATATGTCCGTCGGGGTCATGCTTTATTGCCGCCTCAACTGCACCGCAATGGTTATGTCCAAGTACAACCACCAGCTTACAGTCAAGATGGTCTGCTGCATATTCAATACTTCCAAGCTGATGCGAATCCACTACATTTCCTGCCACGCGGATAACAAAAAGTTCCCCTATTCCCGCTGAGAATATTGCTTCCGGTACCTGTCTGGAATCCGAACAGCACAGAACAATCGCATATGGATGCTGACCATTCTTTAATGTATCCACGCGCCTTTCCAGCGAAACATCTCCTGGATTGCTTGTAGCATTAATAAATCTTTTATTACCCTCTATTAATCTTGACTTTGCTTCATGTGCTGGTATTGACATATTATTATCCCGCCTTTCACAACATACTTTCCTACAGTTTAACAGAATTTTACCCATATTAAAACCCCGTCTGCAATATACCACATATGATATATAGCAGGCGGGGCTGATTATTTTATTCTAAATCATATCAAGTTTTGTGTTACTTAAATGCTTTTAGAGAATTTTTTGATTTTGCAACAGTCATTCCAATCGCTAATCCGGATACTGCCATTAACATAATAAGAATTCTCATATCAGATGAATCTCCTGTTGGCACTACATCAACTGAACTATCTGGAACATCTTCTCTGTCATCTGTGTCTTTATTAATATCATCATTGCCATTATTAATGTCATTATCTGGTACATCAATAACTTCTCCTGTTACACCCTTGTAATCTACGCTTACAGAATGAATAGTAACTCTGTTACCAGACTTTCCTGCACCAGATGTACCTGTATGCTGGAATCCTATTCCACTGTAACTGTTTACTTCATTCTCAAATACATGGCTTAAATGTACCTCATGAGGCATGATATTGCTTGCTGAGTCCTGAGATGATGTTGTTGTAACATCTGCTGTAAATGTATTGCCAGTCACATCAAGCTTAATTGTGCATCCTGGAAGAAATGCTGTTGATATGACTGAATCCTCAAGCGGAATTGCAACTCCATTCTTATATTCCATCAATGTAAATGTACATGACTTAGCTGCAAAACTACTTAGAACCGGATCACTTATAGATGGTACTCTGGCAATTCTTAAGCCATAACCAGTCATTGTTTTTGCATCATATTTGAAATAGATATCTATAAACTGTTTAGCACTACCGAAGCCCTGTGCTCCTGTTTTATGAGGAGAAAGAGTCAATGTCATTGACATATCTTTTCGTGCAGTATCATCAACATATACAAGTCTTGCACCCTGTGTAGTTGTCTGAAGTCCCGTAGTTCCTGATGCGCCTGATGCTCCCTGTGCATATGTATATGGAAGCTCACCTGAAACAGGCTTATATGCTTTGTCACTCCACTCTCCACCTTCTCTGTATTCAGCAGGCAGATAGAATCCTCCATACCAATTACCAGCTTCAAGTGTGTTTTTCCATTCATAATTATTCTCTTCTGTATCATTCTCAGCTTCAATATATGCAAGATGCTCAAGATCAACATTATATGACTGTTTCTGTTCATCTGCTACATATGCTGACTTGATAAGTTCAGAAGCTGCAGTAAATACTGAACTGCCTTCTACTGAATTCGAACGCTTTGGTATAACTTCACAGATAATATAATGATTAACATCATCTAAGCGGAGTACATATGAAGAGTATGGCTTAGCATCACTATCTACATATGTTGTCTGTGCAACGAGGACTTTATCTGTTCCTTCTTTGTCTGTAGCACGATACCAGTTAATTATACTTTCGTCTGCTGCTTCACTATTATCTGTAAATGCATATGTTACATTAATCATTCCATTCTCAGGTGCTGATAAAACAGGTTTTTCTGATAATACAGGTGCCTCAAATATCTTAGGAGTAACTGTAAAATGTAATACCTTCTTCATTCCGTTGGCTACTGTTGCAACAAGACAGCCTTTCTTATTGTCTAATGTTGAGTTGTCACCCTTTACTATTACAGTACCATCATCCTGTGGTTCAATAACAAGCGTATCGTCTTCAGTACTCCATGTTACAGTCTTGTCATTGCCACCAAGAACAACAGGCGTAACCTGAAGTGAATCAGAAACATTTCCCTGAAGTACCGGAACAACATCCTTAGCAATTCTGGATAGTCAAACTGGATATTCCATGTACCGGTTGGCATATAATCCTTCTGATTTAACGGATCCCATTCATCATAACCCACACCATTTAAGAGATTATATATATTATATTCCCCATTATACTTAAATGCTTTCATCTGCTCTCCATCAGGAGTTACTGATAAATCTGGATAATCAGGACTGATTGTCAATGGCTGTCCATTAAGAGTATTATTAGAAACAATCTGTCTTATATCATCAGAAAAATTACTCTGTTTCCATTCCATACCAGTCATGTCGCCCTTAAAATCACAGTCAATAAAAGCAAACGGTTTTGTATTCTTACATAATGTAATTGTTTTATTATCTGATAACTGTGTTGTAAATTCACAGCCTAAGAATGCCTGCATATAGAATGATGCTCCACCACAAGGAGTATTAGAAAACAGGCTAAACGTACAATTTTCAAATATCGTTATATAACCGGTTCCAAGCGAATCATCTGTACACTCAAGATGACAATCTTTTATAAGAGAACGCTTAGGTCTGTCATCTCTTGAGAAAAGATTAAGTCTTGATATAATGTTACAATTTTCAAAGAACCATTCATCCATATCTGTAATGCTAGGAACTTTAGTAACAGCCTGTGCCTGTGTAACAGCTTCCTGTCTCTTAGTATGATTCTTAGTAGTATCTCTTTCATACACTAAATCTACATTACAATAATTTCCGATTCTAAGGTCTTTTGCATGAAATCCGTCGCCTACACCAATTGTGTTAAAGTTACCATTAGCTCCTGCATTCTGTCCTCTGTCTAATGCAATTACTACATCATCACGATTACCAGTCATTCCTACAAGTGTTATATAAGCCTGTGGAATTATAAGACCTATAAGATCATTCTTATCACGATCTTCTGTCTTAGTATAATCGTCAGTCCAATATACATCCGGCTCAAGATAAATAATTGTTGGATTATCCTTTGTGCCAGGAATTGCATTAGCTACTGCTTCCTGAAGTGTCTTATATGAATATCCGCTTGAAGAAGCTAAATTCTGATTTACATATAATGCATGCTCTGAAAGAGTAACTGATTCACCATTATAGTAAATCGTCTGTGTATCATCGGCTTTCGTAAATGTAAGAGAGCCAATACCAGAACTAGTGAAGATGAGTGCAAAAGCCATCAAAAATGCGATAAAGGCCGATGCATGTTTCTTGTGTCTTAGCATATTCTATTCCTCCGTTCATTGTGATTATGAACCCATTATATCCAGATTGTACTAATATAAATACAAAAAATCAGTTCAAAAATTATAATAAAACGAAAAAACAGCATTTTCACATTATTTCTCTAAAAGCCACGCAATCTCTTCCTTATAAGGAGGCTCTTTCTTATCAGTTCCCTCAACTGCTACCCATGGGGTCTCAAGAATCTTAGGAACATCTAAGAATCTTTCATCATGGACAAGTCTGTGAAGAGTCTCATATCCTATATTTCCTTTATCAATGTTGGCATGTCTGTCCTTATGCGCTCCAAGCGGATTCATGCTGTCATTGATATGAAATACTGCTATCTGGTCAAGACCAATCACTTTGTCAAATTCTGCAAATACTTCATCATAATGATTAACTAAATCATAACCAGCATCATTAACATGACATGTATCAAAGCACACTCTCAATCTGTCCTTCTTGTCAACTCCATCATAGATTGCCTTAAGCTCTTCAAATGTCCTGCCTATCTCGCTTCCCTTGCCAGCCATTGTCTCAAGTGCAATATATACATCATCATTGTTCTGGTTAAGCACTGTATTAAGTCCTTTGATAATCTGTGCGGTTCCGGCTTCAACTCCGGCATTAACATGACTTCCTGGATGAAGCACCATTATATGGCTTCCCATGGCAGCAGTCCTTATAATTTCTTTTTCAAGAAATTCAACAGCAAGCTCATAAGTCTCCGGCTTAATTGTATTCGCAAGATTTATTATATAAGGTGCATGTACAATAATCTCCTCAATTCCATGTTCCTTAGCATACTTCCAGCCAGCTTCTATATTAAGCTCACTTATTTCTTTTCTTCTTGTATTCTGTGGCGCACCTGTGTATAACATAAAAACATTCGCTCCATATGAAGCTGCTTCCTTTGCGGATGCTAAAAACATTTCCTTACCTGCCATACCCACATGACTTCCAAGCTTTATATTTGACATATATGATTCCTCCAATATTTAACCTGTATAATTTATTATCTGTCCGGTTAGAAAATCCAAACGAATTAATTTTAATATTGCAATAGTTATGTGTCAATGCACAACATATGTATACTTGCATACTGATAAATGTCATTACCACTTTCATTCATTTTCAGTCGAATTCATTCATAATTCACATTTATTGTATTGACATTTATACAGCATATTGATATAGTACTAAAGTACCGATTTTATAGTATTTATGTAACAATTATTTTATAAGGTGAGATATGAAAATACACAAACACAGAAAACATATAAAAACAATCAATACTGTTATTGAAAGCTGTCTTATCGTTATTCTTATTGTTCTTGTAGCAATAATGATGGTTCTTATAGGAAAATTACAGGGAACTGCCAGAGTTATTAACTATACCGGTCTTGTCAGAGGTGCTACTCAAAGAGAAGTCAAGCTTGAAATCACTGGTAATCCTAATGATGAGCTCATCAATTATCTTGATGGAATTCTTGAAGATCTTAAATATAAAGATGGCGATTATAATCTTATCAAACTTGATAACAATGATTATGAAAAAAAACTTGATACACAGATTGCTTTCTGGATTTTACTAAAGGACGAAATATATAAAGTCCGTGAATATGGTTATGAAAACACTGATATTGTAAATCTCAGTGAAGAATACTTCCAGCTTGCTGACCAGACTGTTTCTGCTGCTGAAAAGTATTCTGAAAGAATTGCCTGCAATATAAGATTATTTGAAATATTCACAGCAATAGATATGATCATTATAATAATATTTATAATTAATCATTCCATTCATGCAATCATAATTACCAAAAAGAATAAACAGCTTGAAAAGCAGGCTTTTCTTGATCTGCACACAGGTCTTCCTAACAAGAGTAAATGTGAAGAAATATTCAGAACTTCGCAATTTATTACTGATTCTACTGCATGTATTATGTTTGACCTCAATAATCTTAAGAAGGTCAATGATACACTTGGTCATTCCGTTGGTGACCAGTTGATTCTTAATTATGCAAGGCTTTTAAGAAATGCTGTTCCTTCTAACGATTTTGTTGGGCGATATGGTGGCGATGAATTTATTGCCGTAATATATAACACTACTAAGGATGAAGTTACTGATATTCTCAGACAGCTTGACAAAGAAATATCCGAATTCAATGAGCTTGGAAAAGCTTTTAAGATAAGTTATGCTCATGGTTGTGCATTCTCTTCTGATTATGAGAATTGCACATTAAGGACACTCTTTGATAAAGCAGATAAAAATATGTACAATAACAAACAGGCAGAGAAAGCTGGCAGATAGCCGCTTTCTCTGCTCTTTTTAATATTATGTATTCATCAATTTATTAATATTTCTCAAGTGATTTTATGGCAAATGTATGATAGAATATAAAAATGACTTTACTATATTAACCTAGACATTGTATACATGGAGATAAATAAAATGAATAATTATAAACGCGGACTAATAACCGGCATACCAATTGCACTCGGATATCTGTCAGTTTCTTTTACCTTTGGAATTATGGCTGTATCCTTTGGTCTTAGCTGGTGGCAGGCCGTTCTCATATCTATGACAACAGTAACCTCTGCCGGACAGTTTGCAGGCATCGGCATTATGATTCATCCAGGACAGTACATTCAGATGCTTATATCACAGATTACTATTAATATAAGATACTCTTTCATGTCTATATCAATCGGACAGAAAGCTGACAGCCGTTTCAGTGGCATATACCGCTGGCTTCTCGGTTTCTTTATAACTGATGAAATATTTGCAGTAGCAACTAAAGAAGACGAAATCAAGCGCAGCTACTTTGCAGGACTTGCTACCCTGCCTTATCTGGGCTGGGCATTAGGCACATTTATTGGTGCTATTCTTGGAAATATTCTTCCAGACCGCCTTATGAGTGCTTTAAGTGTTGCAATCTATGGAATGTTCGTTGCCGTGGTTGTTCCAGAGATGAAGAAAGCTCGCCCCGTCCTGATTGTCGTAATCATTGCAATTATACTTAGCTGCTTATTCTACTACATACCGCTTCTTTCTAAAATTTCCAGCGGTATAACAATAACAATTGTTGCTATCACAGCTGCCATTATCGGTTCAATATTCTTTCCGGTATCTGATGAAGCTGATAACAGCAATAATTAATCTTATTGGAGGAACTTATGAAAAACAGTATTTTCTTTATATATCTGCTTATACTTGCAGGCACAACCTACCTTATAAGAGTTATACCTTTCACTGCAATTAAGGAAAAGATTAACAACCGCTTTGTCCGTTCTTTTCTTTATTACATACCTTATGCAGTTCTTACAGCAATGACAATTCCTGCAATATTCTATGCAACCAGCTGGTGGGTTGGTGCAGCTGCAGGACTTTTGACAGCCGTAATATTTGCTTTGAAAGGCAAAGGTCTTACAACTGTTGCTATAGCGTCATGTGTAGCAGTATTTCTTGTTGAACTTATAAGATTCTAATAATTCATAATAGAAATGAAATGGATTTTAATTCTTCTTTCCAATATATGATTCATATAAACTGTAATCACTATTAACAATAAGTTCTTCTGGAAACTGTGTATCTTCTATAACCTTATAGGCTCTGTCAAATTCACATATTCCCTCTTTTATATGTGCATCACTTCCTATAGATATGCAGACTCCTAATTCCTTACATATGTTAAGCATCTTAACATCATTCTCAAAAGCTCCCTGTCTTGGGCCATCCGGATTCAATGATGTATTATTAAGTTCAAGAAGCACATGCTTTTCCTTAGCGGCCTTTACAAGCTTTTCATAATCGACAGGATACCTTGAATCATCAGGGTGTCCTATAATATTAACATATGGATTATCCATTGCTTTAATTAATGCATTCGTATTCTGCTCTATACTTCCGGGCTTGATACATGGAATATGAAGGCTTGCTATTACAACATCACAGCCCTTAAGTCCATATTCTTTAAGATCAATATTTCCATCATAGTCCATAATATTAACTTCACAACCCATATATATCCTGACACCACATTTTTCTCTTGGAATTATCTTCATATTAGAAAAATATAATATACCTGCGCTTCCCGGCATCTTGGGTGCATGATCAGTTATCGCAAGGTGCGTAACTCCTATACCTGCTGCGTAAGCTGCCATCTCATCAATTGTGTTATATGCATGACCGCTTACAAGTGTATGAGTATGTGTGTCTATTGTGTATTTCATAATTAAAGCTCCTGATTACCTGTTCTTTCTTTCACATAATTCTCCAGAACATTAACAGTTTTCTCTATTCCCAGAGGACTGCTGTTGATACACATATCATAATATGTTGCATCTCCCCATTTACCTTCTGAGTATCTGTTATGATACTGTTTTCTTGTTCTGTCGTGTCTACGCATTTTAGTATATGCCTCTGATTCGGATAAGTCAAAATGCTCCATAACTCTCTGTATCTTATGCTCCTTATCACCTGTTACAAATACGGATATAAGGCAGTCATAATCCTTAAGTACATTCTCTGAACATCTGCCGACTACTACAAATGATTCTCCGCTCTCAGCTTTCTTACGGATATAATCAAACTGAAACTGGGCAATAATCTCTTCATAAGAATTGGTGTGATTACCTACCCGCCTCGACAGGAGACGGTTTCCCGGCTTTTCATCATATTTGTGAAAATCTGACACATCAGCATTCATCTGTTCTGCAATCTCGTCCAACATGCATCTGTCATAAAATGCAAGTTCTAATCTGTCAGCCAGCTTCCTTGCTATCTCATGTCCTCCACTTCCATATTCACGACTTATAGAAATAATCAACTGTTCTCCCATAAAACCCCCATTTCTGTACACATTTTGTGCACGAAGAATTAACAATACCTTACAAATATGCACACCATAGATATAAGCACAACTATTATAGTTGCCGGAACAGCTGTGCGGCAATACTTACCCCAACCAATCATATAACCATTCTTAGCTGCAACTGATGTTCCGACAACATTAGCAGATGCACCTATAGGTGTTGCACTTCCACCTACATCAGTTCCCATAGAAAGTGCCCACGCAAGAACAGAAAGGTCAACCCCTTGTGTCGCAGCCAGACTCTTAATAACCGGTACCATAGTTGCTGCAAAAGGAATATTATCAATAAGTGCACTTGCAAATGCTGAAATAATAATAATAATTGCAACCATAAGTTTAAGATTACCTTTGCTCACACGGCCTATAAATGCAGCAATAATCTCTAATATGCCCGTCTGTTCAAGTCCACCTACAACGATAAACAGTCCTAAAAAGAACAAAAGTGTTTTATAATCAATAGACTTCAACATATGTAAAGCCTTCCTGCCTGATACAATAAGTGAAAATATTGCTATAACAAGTCCTATAAATGCAACCGTAAGTCCTGTCAGTGCATGCGTTACAAGCAATACAACCGCACACATGAATATAACGCAGCTTAATGCAAAATCCCTTCTGTTCGTAATAGTCTCTGCCGGACTTGGCATAGATTCAGCCAGTTTATCAATATCCGGTGACGATTCCAGTTCTTTTCTATATGCTATAAGAAAATAAACCACAATAAATACCAGACTGATTACTGCAATCAGTCCTGTATGGGTAATAAATGTTGAAAATGAAAAATTAAGTGATGTACCAATAATTATATTAGGCGGATCCCCGCACATTGTTGCCGAGCCGCCCAGATTAGCACAGAATATCTCTGATAAAATCATTGGCACCGGGTTAAACTTTAGCAGCTTGGCAAGCTCAATAGATACAGCTGCAAGAAACAATATAACCGTTATACTGTCTATAAACATAGCCAGTCCAAAAGACATTATCATAAATGTAATAAACAATGCTCTTGTACGATAGTGTACAGCCTTAGCCAGAAGCATACACAGCCATCTGAAAAATCCGGCGGCAGCCATAACCTCAACCATAATCATCATACCCGCAATAAATATAATGGTCGACCAGTTAATCCCTGTTACTGCCTCTTCAGCAGCTCCGGACTGATACCAGAAACCTGATGTAAAAATGCTTCTTAAATTAAGAGTACTAATAACCGCCTCCGGCGACCTCATGATAATTCCAAATACCCCAATCAGCGTCAATGCCCCACATCCAAGCGTCACATAATGCCTCTCTATCTTATCAAGAACTATCAATACAAACATAGAAATGAAAATAATTAATGCCAATACCTGCTCTGCTAACATATTAAATAACCCCCATCACATGTTAAATTAATAACAAACCCTTGTTACATTATACGCATATTAACTAACAATAGCAACTTTTTATTGAAGGTTTTTCTTCTTACTTTCTTACTTTTAAAACCATTGTTGTTATAAATGCCTGTATAGGAACTGTCAGTATCACACCAATTGTTCCACATAATCCGCACACAATTTCTATTATTATAGAATTATACCCCATAAACTGCAGATACGGCATTTCATATGAATATATTGTAAGAAGAGTTCCTGTTGCTGAACCTGTATACGCAAGAATGAGTGTGTTGGACATTGTTCCCATCATATCATGCCCCACATGCATTCCTGACATAAATAATTCTTTTGCCTTCAGATGCGGCGCTTTTTCGTGGATTTCTGTTATTGCCGCTACAATTGATACACTTACATCCATAACAGCTCCAAGAGATGATATTAATATCCCTGCATATAATATGTCTGAAACATGTAACTTAGAATTATTGGCAATATATATCATTGATTCAACATCTGTCATATTAAAGCCATTCAAATGTGACATACTTCCTGCAATCATTGCAAGCCCGCCAGATATTATAATCCCAGTTGATGTTCCTATTATAGCGCATATAGTTTTTGATGAAAAACCATTAAGTATGTATATTGAAGCCGCCAGAATAACAATTGATGTTATAAGTGCTGCCAATACCCCATTAAGACCAGCATAAAGAAGTGGAACATACATGCAGATTACACATATAAATGTAAATACAAGTGCATATAAAGAAGCTGCTCCTTTCTTACCACCAACAAGCACAAGGCTTAATGAAAACAACCCAAGCAATACATATACCATCATTGTTCTGTCATAATTGTATACAGAGCCTGTAAGTGTTCCATCTATATCTTTTATAACTGCGATTACCTTAGTTCCTTTTGTACAGAACGCACCTCGCTGATATGAATTGGAATTATCCAATTCGCAATCAAGTCCCCTATACTGTCCGCTTGTAATTCGTGCCTTTACTTTCTGTGCCCCACTAAATGGCTGTCCCCCTGAATTATCCTCAATTATCTGAACAACCTTTGCTTTAACATATACTACGCCATTATCGGCTTTAATATGAGCTCTCTGTATTTGACAACTTCCGATGATGATTCCCGCAAGAATCACCACCGGAAGCAGTACACGGAGAGTTCTCTTATATAAACTTCTCCTGTTTTCCATTGATATTATGCCTCTTTTTTCTTCTTAACTGATACAATACCTACTGCAATGGCTGACATGCCTACAAGGATATATACCCATATTCTTGCATTGTCGCCTGTCGCTATGATGTTTCCAGATTTATCAGAAGTATCCTGGCTATCATCTGTTATAACATCTGTGTTCTTCTTTGCAGTTGTGAATTCATATACGCCACTTCTCTTAACACCAGTTGCTGCATTAGTTACTACTGCGTACCATTTATAACCTGTATTTGCTTCAAGGTTATTTACCTGAAGAACAGCCTTCCCTGTTGATGAATCAACATTTGCAGTTCCAATCTCTTCATTAGTGTATACATAAGCGTTAAAGCTCTTTTCTAGAATCGTCTGCTCATTGGTGTTAAACTCAACATCAAGAACCATCTCATCAACACCTGTTGCTGATGCTCCCTCAACATTTAATGTATGAACATCTGTATCATAGTAATTGAAATCGTCCATACATGGTGAGTATGAATTCATGTAGATTTTATTGTTATCAAGGTCAAAATAGAGGAATTTAATATATTCGTTACCGCCTTCAAATCCTGACTGATAATCAGTACATATCTGGTATACTGTTCTGTCATTCTTGCCATCTCCATCATCATCAAACATTACTGTCTCATATGAAGAGCCGTGATAATGTCCATTGAGTACTGCGAACACATTTGGATTCTTGGCAACTACATTCTTCTGTACAAGCTGTCCATAGTAATCAAGGTATGTACCTGAGCTCTGCTTTACATTAGTATATGTATGGAAGCAGAGTATTGCTTTTCTGTCACTGTACTGCTGAAGCACCTGATTCATCCAGTCGATTTCTTCCTGATATATATTCCAGCTCATATATACTATAATAAAGTCCTGACCACCTTCGCTGATTAAATCATAATGACCCTTATTATTCTTATATGACTCACCATATGTATTCTGTGATTTGAAACGGTTTTCTCCAAAATATTTGTAATAATTCTCATAATCCGCAAGACCTGCCGCCACATCATGGTTGCCACCAAGAACGCCATATGACATACCTGCCTTATCTAGTATTCCCATTGCCTCATCAGCATTTTCCCACTCGTAAGTCATATCTACATCATCAACGATATCTCCTGTGTGGATTACATATTTAATCTTACGTTCTTCTGCATTATTAACAATCCAGTTGTTGATGTTAAGGAAATGATTCTGCCACTCCTCTACATAATACTGGGTATCTGTCTCCCATGCGAAGCAGAAATCATAATCTTTAGGAACTGTAGTACCATCCCAGTCTGCGTTGTTATCAAGCTTTCCATCTGTAACAGTATCTAACTCAGGAAGTGCTGAATCTGCTGTACACTGGACAATAATTGTTGCTGTGCTGTTCTTTACATGATTAGCTACTGTAAATGCTGCATCCTTAATTGTTCCGTTGCTGTCTGCTTTTGCAATCTCATCCCATTCACCATTTGCAGTATTTAATACATACATTGTCTCTGCATGTGTTCCATCATTGTTGGAAGCCTTTCCGTCCCAGTCTGCCACAATCATTTCATCGTCCTTAGCGTCAGCTACATTGACTGTATACTGGATATATGGAAGTATTCCTTCTGATGTGTTAGTTTTAATGCTGTCTGTATCAATCTTTTCTGCCTTGTAAAATGTTGCTTTTGTATCTGATTTAACATTAGATACATTAAGATAAAGCGACGCACTGTTGTCTGTTATATCTGTTGTTCCACCTGCTGTAATTGTTATCTGTGTTCCATCAACTGTAAATACCGCAGTCTTCGTTGTCTCATTTCCTGCTGCATCCTTTGCAAATGCTGAGATAATATGCTGTCCATCTCCTAATGAATACGCTGTTGTCTCATACACATTATTAATCTGTTCACCATCTAAAGTTACAACAAATGTATCTAAAGTATGGTCTTCTATAACCTTTGGACCAAATGTAAGATTTCCACTTAATACGCTTCCATCTTCTACACCAAGATCGATTTCTGGAGCTTTGTTATCCACAATAAATGTAACTTCTTTAGTGCTTTCACCATTAGTTACCTTTAATGTATGCTCTCCATCCGAAAACTTAGTAGTATCTATCTGTGTACCAACTGCTGTAACCTCTGTGGCTGGTATTGAAAAACTTGCATCCATATATGGGCACATTCCTGTTGAATCACCAATATAGTGATCTGTTTCATAAGCTGTACTGAGGTTAGTCTTTGCACTTGTAGCTGAATCATCTGGTCCAATCTTTGTTGGATAATATACATTTCCATTAATAAGCTTTAATGCAAGCTTTGTAACTGTGAAATCTTCTCTATTAGCATCAGGAAGAAGATATTCATCAACGGTGGCTCCATATGTACCTGCCCAGAATCTGAGTGTAATATCATATGACGCATTTTCTTCGTTATATGTGAAGTAGCTGTTATCAATATGAATAGCCTGTCCATCTAATATCTGGTACTGCCATTTTCCAATTGACGCAATTGTTTTGTTATCTGTAGTTGTAACTGCATTTTTAAAATAACTGTCTCTGCCATCAGCATGGAATGTATAATAAGCCCCATCCTCAAGCATAGGGACTGTCTGACACTCTGTTCCGTCTACATATATCTGTGATGAATGATTATCTCCACCATCATTGGCAGTTACAGATATTGTTCCGCTTACCTCCTGCTTGTCACTGATATTAGTTCTTATACCATCAACTTCATTAAGCTTGCTGATATTAACTCTGTACATATCACTTAATGTACTGCGGTATCTGTTATCGGCACTTACATAGAACTCAACGTAATCATGTGAGAACAGCTCATCTGCCGGAATCAGTGCCTCATAAAGGTTAGGTACTCGTCTTTTTATCTCTGTTGAGCTGTACCAGCTTCCTGTTCCATCAAACCTGTAATATGTTGTAATTCCTGTTCTTGGAAGGCTGCCATTCTCCGCAAAGTAGAAATTAACTCTTAACTCATCCCCCTGCATAATGGATTCTGGAACAACATCATTAAGTCTTAAAGTTAAAGCTGAGCCATCATCCTTTAAATATGTATACTGGTCGGCAGAAACAACTCCCATAGAAGTTGCTGCATTACCTGTTTTAAGAAGCATTTCCGGACCTTCCGGATTAACCATAAGCTCTGCTGACTTATTGTCCTTACAATCTGAACTTCCAATATAAGAATAATAAGAAACCATCTTTCTTGTTCCATCAGAATCAAGCTTATAAAGTTCAACTACACGGTTAGTATTATTCATTCCATTCTGGTCTGTGCATAAATATACAGGAATATCATCACTTATGTTATAAGCTGCACGGAATTCTTTCTCTGTAGGAAAACTTGTATAATTCTTAAGGTAATTAATTCTGTAATACCACAGAACCGCTGTCTTTCCTGCTGGAACAACACATCCTTCTGATGAACCTATATTTAACTCTGCATTTTCATCATAATGACTTAACTGTAATATCTTTCTGCTTCCCTCTTTAACAGCATATCCAAACTGATATTCATTATTGAGATCAACATCATGGTCAGTTGTATTAACAACCTCAACACATTCCATCAGATCATCACTAATTCCATAAACACTGCTTCTGTTAATATCATTAGGTCTTACTTCTGTAATAAATACGCCATCTGCAATCTGATTATCAGGTACCTTGGCATTAACAAGACCATTAAGCTGTCCTGAATATACATATCCGGTGAAGGCTCACACATTTCACGGTATACCTGCATCTCATTACCAATATCAGGAATTGCCAGTTCAACTGAATATCCATCCATTGTGTCAGCCTTATCAGTTGCCTTGAATGTAGAGATAATTCCGTCATCTGACTTTGTCTTTAATGAAAATGTTGATGTAACTGCCCAGTTCACTCCACTTGTAACTTTAAGTACAACTGCATCATCAGGAATACGCATCTGTCTTCTGAACTCTTCCTCAGTTGGAATTGCAGTTGTAACATCACTTCTGTAATTCCACAGTACAACCTTTTCCTCTGGCTGGATTATAACTTCATCATTACCGTCCATAGTTGTAACCTTCTGGACTGTATCGTTATACACAAATTCATATATATCGTTGAAATTAACAGCTTTGTCATATGTGCTTGTTATCTCAACGAATTCCATCAGATCAGTTGTGCTCTTATAAAGTTTAATACTTTCGTACCCACTCTTTTCTCTTGTATTGTTCTTCTCACTTCTGTCTACATCATTCTGATAGATTTCTGTAATCCATAAACCTTCTTTATTAAAGGTCTCACTTGCAGCAACACTATTCCCACCCGTCTGACTCGCTATAAGTGGTGAAATGTTTGCAATAATACTGCCTGCCATCATAACAGCAACCACAGTACCTGCTATTATCTTATTTTTTCTTTTTCTCATGACGTTCTCCTTATTAGTTTGGCTTTTAAGAAACGTCATAATTATAGAAATGCTATGTAAAATCTAGGTTTATGTTAAAGAAAATTGTAGGTAAAATTTTCATTTGTTCTGTCCTTTTCCTACTAAGGATTTGAGGCAAAAAAGCACCAGAAGAATACGTTTCATTCGCTTCTTATGGTGCTTCTGTTTTAAATATTATATTGTATCAACAAGTCAACTATTCCAATTACTTAATAAGACTTTCCTTAATCTTAACAACTGCCTTATGGATATTAACAGGCTCATCCATTGTACAATTAGGGCGGTGGATATCATTAGTAAAGTATACTGTAAATTCACCAGGATGTAATGTAACGAACTGCTCATTCTCTACTTTCTCATAAAAGATATTGTCTTTACCAGCTGGCTCTTCACCTGTAACTCCTGGAAGAAGTGGTGCATATCCCTGAACTTCTTTTCCTGTGAAAAGATACTGGATATCAATATAATTTCTGTGACTTTCTGCACGCTTATTCTCAACTGGAGCTGTTGTCTGATCCTGAATAAGAACAAAAATGTTATCTCCATCAAGTTCATATCTTCCTACTGGAAGCTCAGCTGTCTCTGGCTTTGCAAGAAATTCAAGTGCAGTATTAATAGCTGCTGGGTACTGGTAGTTACCTTTTTTTGCATTAAGTGATGCGTAAATCATTATTATTTTACCTCGAATCTGTTAAAATTTTATATACTAAATATATCATTATCGATAAAAAGTTTCAATATTTTTCTTAATATTCAGCCTTTAATGTTCAGCTTTTAATTAAGCCTTTTAATTCATATCTGATTCCACATATGCCTTGTTCAAAATACATTACACCATCTTCTCAACAGCCTTTACCCATGCGTGGTCAGGGTCATCACAAGGTGTAAGCTGTCTTGTATCAACACCTGCCATTACCCAGAGATAATATACCTGATATCCCGGTGCTGCTGCTACCGGATGATAGCCATTCTTAATCGCTACGCTGTCACCATTCTTTATTATGTAACTCTCTCTTAATGACATATCGTCACTATACATTACCTGAATACCAAAGCCCTGACCTGGATTCACCTTGAAATGATAGATTTCCTCCATATTTACCTCAAATGGAAGATTATCTGTATCATGCTTATGTGATGGATAACTTGACCACTGTCCCGGCATGCTGTAAGTCTCGCCAAGCACGATTCTGTCAACCTTTCCCTCATATTTTGAAGTGATAATATCATTAACATCTCTCTGCCAGTTAAGCTTGCCTCTGTGTTCAGTTGTAACATCACCTGCATCTATTACAAAAGCTTCATACTTCTTTCTTGCTTTAACCTTGCACACACCGATTTCAAGCATCATGCTTCCGGTTGCTGTAACTTCATACTTAGAATCTCTTGGAACATAAACAGTTGTTGGCTTGCCGTCAAACACGCTTCTTCTTGAGCCAAGCTTGTCAAATGTGACATCATCAACCTTAACACTGCATGTTCCCTGTAAAATAACAAGTCCTATTTCATATTCTCCTGATTCATAAACCGCATTTTCACCCGGCTCAAGTCTTATCAAATCAAAACCTATTAATTCCAAGCCAGCTTCTTTATCTACAACTTCCTGATAACCCTTGTTATCATTGCCTTCATAAAATCTTCTCATGTTCGTATCTCCTTATAAATAGATTTAATATTATTCTATTATCTCATTGGTGTTGTATCAACAGTTATTTTCAATTTCTATGCACTTCTGGCCAGTCCTCAAATCTTCCGTTCACAACTGCATGCATAATTCTGTCTTTAGTTCCCGGATTATCTCTATTAATCTGCTCCATAAGCTGCTTGGCATATTCCCTCTTAGTTGAACCATCAACCGGACAGGTGTTCTTAACAACCTTGATTCCCTGATTAATCACAAAATTAGCCACACCCTTTTCCGGTGCATACATCATTGGCCGTATAACCGTAACCCCTGCCTCTGGCAGATATGTAACTGGTGGAAATGCGTAAAACCGCCCTTCATATATAAGAGACATTAATGCTGTTTCTATAAAATCGTCCTTATTATGTGCATATGCAATCTTATTGATTCCAAGCTCTCCAAGCCTCTTATACATTGCGCCTTTTCTAAGCTTCGCACACAGTGAACATGGTCTTTCGTCTTTATTATCCTCAAAGACAATCTTCGCAATCTCTGTATCAACCTGTTCATATGGCACATTTATACTCTCACAGAACTTCCTCACTCCTGTAAAATCCATTCCCTCAAATCCAACATTACAGGTAATTGCATACAGTTCAAACTTCTTCGGATAAAATCTGTTAAGTATCTTCATTGCATGCAGCAACGCAAGCGAATCCTTGCCACCTGATACTCCAACGGCAATCTTATCGCCTTCCTCTATCATGTTGTAATCTTCTATTGCCTGTCTTATAAGGCTTAATAATTTCTGTTGTTGCATAAAATATATCCTCTGTTGTAAAAAATAGCCACCATCTCATCTTCAGTATCAACTAAAATCCATTCTCCCTCCCCCGGTTACACTATCATATATTAAATTGTATAATATCCTTATGTGGATTAGTCTGTGACAATCCAACCATTACTATTTTCCCTTTTATTGGAATAAAATGTGTCTGTAATACTCTCATTGCCATTATCATCTGTTCTTTTTCAAGTTTCTTTCCCAATGTTATGTGTGGAAACCAGTTATATGGTTTGTAACAACGATTAATTGTTACATCTTCTCTTGCAGAAAATATATCATACACCTCATTGGAAAGATGCATTAAATATTCATCCAGAACAGGTGTAGCATACATAACATACGGCAGAAACTGCCCGATTGAAAATATATTTATCTCTCCTGCACCTATTTTATTAAGCTTCATGAATTCTTCCTTAAGATTATCAGGTTTTCTTGTTTCGAAGCTTGAAATTGTCAGATGCGGAGGAACATTATTCTCAATCATATAAGTATTACCTGTTTCTTTTGCAATATTATCAATTAACCTCTGCAATCCCTTTGTTACATGTTCATCAAAATATGCTGATATAAGATACATATGCCGCCTCATTATTATTAATCACCTATGCCAAACTTTTCCGGTATTCTCTGTCCCACGGATTTCCTCATGATAGAAATAATCTACGATCACCGGATGTCCCTGCGGGACTCTGCCATAAGGCATTTCATTATCCACAAAGGCACAATCATACTTCTTAGCCATTTTCTCAGCTTTTACTTCAAGTGCTTCAAAGTAGCTGCGGTTATGCTTGTTATAGATCTCGTCATAAAGTGGTACAAGATCAGGATATTTTCCGGCGATATAATCCATAATTGTCTTTTTGAAACCGCCTCGAAGATTGAGATTTTCGAGCCAGAACAGATCGCACTGATCCTTTACCCGCTCAAAGATTGCTTCAAAATCCGTGATTCCGGGGAATACCGGGGATACGAAACAGACTGTACGGATACCTGCCTCATATACCTGCTTCATAGCAGCGATACGGTGCTCAATGCTCGAAGCAGAATCCATATCGTTCTTGAAATTTTCATCTAGTGTGTTGATTGACCATGAAACGGTTACACGTCCAAGCTTCTTCAACAGATCAATATCCCGTACCACAAGATCCGACTTTGTGCAGATCAGAATATCTGCGTCACTGCCGATCAGCTGCTCCAGAAGTTTTCTGGTATTCCCTGAATTGCTCCTCCTGTGGATTGTAGCCATCTGTCACAGAACCGATGACAACCCGCTGTCCGGCATATTTCTTCGGATTTTTAATTTCCGGCCAATGCTTCACATCAAGGAAAGTGCCCCATTCCTCCTTGTGCCCGGTAAAGCGCTTCATAAAAGAAGCATAGCAATACTTGCAGGCATGTGTACAGCCCATAGGGATTGACCGAGTAACCGCCTACCGGCAGACTAGACTTAGTCATGATATTCTTTGTTTCCACCTCACGAATGAGGATTCCATTTATTACTTCTTCCATGATTTCTGTACCTCTAACACTTTATTAAATTCTTCCGGCATTTCCTGAATCATATTTTCATCCCCTATGATAGGGACAAGGTCTTCCTTCATAAACACCGGAATGCCGAGCTTATGTGCCTGGTCCGTCAGAGACCATGCCCATTCCGGCTCCGTATGAATCTTCCTGCTCTGCGCTCCGGTCATGGTGCCGACAACGATCCAATTGATTCCAGAAAGGTCAACTGTGCCGGGATCATCAAATAACGGCTCAAATGTAACATGGTAATGTTTTGCTCTAACGTTTTTCCGAAGGGCGTCGATACGCCACCGTTCTACTTTCCTCGTCACCGTAACGCCAAACCATGCGTTTTCCAGATCGGTATCAAAATCCAGCAAATCAGGTCGCTTGGTAAGGAACAGGAACTGATTCTGCGGATTTTCACGGATCTTTGCAAATACCTCGTCTCTCCATTCCGGCTTCCATCCAGAGAGATCGCTCATGCCGGTAAGAAGAAAGTTCTGCGGACGTTTCTTTTCCATCATCTTGAGCTTACCCGGAAAGAATTCAGGGTCAGCGAAATCATCAATCATATGCCAGCGTTTCACGTTGTTGCGGGCATAGCAATATGTACACCCCACTGTGCAGCCAATGACGATATTCATGTTCTGAATCTGATCTTTGATACAAATACTCATGACTTCTGCCACTCCTCAAGATTCTTTCTGATGCGGTCGAGGCATTCCTCAAACCGGGTAATTTCTTCCTCTGAAAAACCTTTGTAGTAAATACTGCCCATCTCATCAGATACAGAATCGTACTCGCCCTTTAAGGCATGTGCTTTCTCAGTCAGAAACAGGAGCGTTTTCCTTTTGTCCGTTTCAGACTGAACACGGCTTATCAGCCCTTGATTTTCCATTCTTTCCAGCATCGTAGTAAGCGATGTTATCGCTAATCCGCATTTAGTCGAGAGTGACCTGATTGAAATACCATCCTTCTGCCACAGCACATAAAGAATACGCCCTTGGGCTCCATTAAACGCATCAATATTCTTTTCACTGAGAATCTTCTCGAAAATCCGGTCTCCAAGCTGTTTTATTTTGGTGACAAGAAATCCTCCATTCATTTCCATACAAAAGCTCCTATATAGTAGTTTATTAAAAACATACTATATAGGAGCTTTATTGTCAAGAGTTTTTATTTCTATCAAAATCTATAATTGGATTTTTGAAGTCTTTTACGGCTACACCGTAACCACAAAATGCACCTTTACAATCACTATTTTTTTCCTGTAATTTTTGTAAATACTTTTTATCAAGAATAAACGCCTCTAACTCATACCATCTATCCTCAAAGTAAACTTCAACCCAACTATGAAATACATTTTGTGGTGCATTTTTATAGACAACCCCTGTCATTGCTCCCTTTTGTAATTTTTTATCAATGGTGAATCCATGTACCCTGCAAGGAATATTGCATGCCCTTAGTATTGCCATAAACAATGTTCCTTTTGTATTACATTGTCCATAACCATCTGCCAAAACCTTTGATGCAGGAACATTATCATCAATATTATATCCAAACAATATTTCATCCCTAACAAAATCATAAATCGATTTTAAGCGTTCAAATTCATTTATATTTTTCCATCTTCTTTCCCGAATTAACTGCTGTATGTTTGCGTTGGAATAATCTAACATTTTTGTTTCTTTTAAATATTTGTCCATAATGCACCTTCACAAATTGAAGTTTCCACTTTCCTATACTTATGATTTTTCATCAAAGCTGCTGCATCATTTCAAGAATAATGCCATCCGGGTCTCTAAAATAAAAAGCTCGACTTTCCCCAAATCCATCTGCTCTAAAGTCGAAATACTGCGGTTCAGACAAGCAATCCACATGATTTTCGATAATGGTTTTATAGACCGAATCAATATCATCCGTGTAGAAGCATACTTCTGAGATAGAGGTTGTAAACAAATCCGATTGTGCTTTATGGATTTCGCTGTCTACAAACTGAATCAATTCAATCGGTGGTGCTTCAAGAGCCTTCGAACCATTCAAATATGCAACCCTTGCTTACAATTTTCCTTACGGAACATTTTATCTGTCTCTTCGCCTTCCATAAAGATTTCACCCTGTAATTTAAGCCCCAGAATATCTCTGTAGAAAGCAATCGAGCGATCCAAATCAGAAACGGTTAATCCAATGTGATAAATTCTTCCAACCATATATATATTCCTCCTACAATTTCTTTATTTCGTAAAACTGGAATTTACCTTCCGCTCATATAAAATATATCAATAGCTTTACTTGCAAACTCTGCTGTGCCAACTCCTCCAACATCATCAATATTTTCCGTAAGTTCTCCTCCACCGGCATACATTCTTCCAAGACCGCATAAAATCTTATCAGAACATGTATAAAAATGATCTGTAATATAATCCTGAAGTTTCCTTACCTGCAACTGCACATGTTCATCTTCTGGGTCCAGTTCTTTGTTTTCTCTTCAAACTCCTTATACTCAGAGGTTTGTCCCCATTGTTCTTTTGCTCGTTTAGAATACTCATCAATCTTTGTTGTATCAAATACTTTAAAATCCATATATTTCACTCCTATTCCTTTTATTCCTCGAGCGAAACTAATAAGATTTTCAAGATGCTCTTTTTTCATAGTTAGCAATTCAATCTGCTGCTCTAATGCTTTGTTCCTGTCAAAGTTAGGGGCATCAATTATCTTTTTAATCTCCTTAAGCGGAAATTCCAATTCTTTAAACAGTAAAATTTGTTGCAGCCTTTCCAAGGATGTATCGTCATACAACCTATAACCTGACTCTGTATATTCAATAGGTTTTAAGAGACCAATGGTATCATAATACTGCAGAGTGCGTATACTCACTCCTGTTAATTTACTTACCTCATTCACTGTCATCATTGTCATTTCCTCCTATCGATAAACATATCGTAAACTATTACGTTGCGTAGGAGTCAATAGTTTTTCAAAGAAATTTTCAAAATTAACAGCTTGATAAATTACGATTGAGATTTCACCTGTTTTATTAAGAGATTTAATAACTGTTATATTTTGTTATTAAATTCTCTGCAAACCCTTGAAAACACTGGATTTGTCGCAGGTGAGCTTTCCCTTATTGTTTCCCTTGTGTTATATCGTCCCACCAGTGTTTACGAACTCTGATAAGGGCAAATACAAGGGCACAAGATGTCCGGTGGACATCTGCTCTGTGCCGACCGAAGCGGCAGCGGAGACCAAGAAAATCCTATAAAACAGTATAACATAAAATAAAAGTGACATGGTGAACTGATTGAAATGTTTCGATTTGTATTTCTGTTTGTTTTAAAAATGGGCAACTCCGATTGGAATTGCCCACTCATTGCACTAATTATGCGATTTTTTCTTGCTTGCACCGATTTCTGCATCAATTGATGTAAGTTTGATGTAAATCGCTGTTTTTTTTAGTTTTTTATCAAATGAAGTACGTCCCATCTATTTGGTGAAACGGTACATCTTTAGTTTTTTGATAAATGCTTGACTGTAAACCTTGTTTATAGTTTATTATTAAGTAAAATAGAGTTGCTCGAAAGGAGGGCATAATATGACTATAAAAGACGTAGAAGAGCGAACAGGTTTATCCCGTTCTAATATCCGTTTTTATGAAAAGGAAAAACTTATTGAGCCTTCGAGAAATGAAAGTAATGGTTATAGAGATTATTCTGAAAATGATGTGGAAAATATAAAGAAGATTGCATATCTACGTACATTGGGAATTTCTATTGAAGATATACGAAGTATTATATCCGAAAAAGTAACATTGCAGGAAATGCTTGAGAAGCAAAAGGAAGTATTAAAAAATCAGATTACTGATTTGAATAAGGCGAAACTCATGTGCGAAAAAATGCTGGATGAAGAAAGTATTAGTTATGAAAAATTACAGGTAGAACAATATGTAACAGATTTGCATGACTATTGGAAAGATAATCGAACTGTTTTCAAACTGGATTCCGTCAGCTTTTTGTATATATGGGGAAGTATGCTTACCTGGACTATGATTACCGCACTATGCTTGATTATTGGGGCTTTGTCTTATTCTAAGTTGCCGACAGAAATTCCAGTACAATGGAGTAAAGGAGTGGCAACATCCCTAGTTAATAAAAACTGGATTTTTATTTGTCCTGTTATATGTATCATAATCCGTTATTTATTAAAACCTTTTATCTATGCGAAATTGCAGATGAACAATTATTATGGAGAAATTATAACAGAGTATTTGACAAATTATATGTGTTTTATTGTGTTGTCAGTGGAAATCTTCTCCATACTTTTTACTTTCGGAGTGGTAAAAGTGTTGTTGTACTGTTATTTGTGGACACGGCAATTTTTATTGGATTGTTAGTAGTTGGTTTGGTAAAAATGGATTTGAGAGGGAAAGAAGTTTTATGATTCAAATTTTATATTTCAGAAATAACAATAAGATACTATTTTCCCCACGCCTACTATGAGAACGGCGGCTATGAGATAGAAATTGCATATACTGGCGAATAAAAGAACCGCTGTTGCATGGTTTATTGGCTTCCATGTAGCTGGTATTCGGCTGAGGTATTGAAAGAGCTGGGATTGAAATGAAGGAAGTGGATAAATGTTTTGATTGGCGAAATAACCTATACATGATATAGTAAAAATCCAAAGATGATGGTCTATCAGAGAGACTGTTATATATCTTCAAGTTTAAAAAGATAATTTTCAATAATTTTTCAAAAATCAGAATCGACAATTCATGACAAATCAACCCTGAATCTGGGAACGTTTCTCATAGAAAAGAACTACAAAAAATAAGAAAATAAAAACGGAAAACCATTGTCTGTAGTATTAGTATTTGTTACTATGAAGTAAATAGAGGATATTTTACAAAGTAAAGCTTAATCTAGAGAATCTGCCAGTGGCAGGCCTCTGTAGATACCAAGGTATACAAAAGGAGAATGAAAAAATGAAAAAAGAAGACATGTCCTGTATCGACTGCGCAGTAAAAAACTGCAACAAAATGGATAAAACCTATCCGGATTTCTGTCTGACAACACACATGGATGAAGAAGTTCTAAATGAAGCTATGGAATGCTACAATGAAGACGAGAACCGCAAAGTCACAATCGCTGCAGCTGAAGTAGAGTATGAGAATTACTGCAAACATACCCGTGTCGAAGAAATCATGGATTTTGCAAAGAAGATTAATGCGAAAAAGATCGGGATCGCAACCTGTGTCGGATTGTTGAAAGAAAGCCGTATCCTGGCAGATATCCTGCGCAGACATGGCTTTGAGGTGTATGGTGTCGGCTGTAAAGCCGGAACACAGAAGAAGACATCGGTCGGCATCCCGGAATGCTGCGAAGGTGTCGGTGTGAATATGTGTAATCCGATCCTGCAGGCAAAGCTTCTGAACAAGGCGAAGACGGACCTGAATGTTGTGGTCGGACTTTGTGTGGGGCATGACAGTCTGTTTTACAAATATTCCGAGGCACTGACTACGACAGCAGTGACGAAAGACCGTGTATTGGGGCATAATCCGGTGGCGGCGCTTTATACTGCGGATAGTTATTATTCGAAGTTGAAGAAGAGTGAAGAAGAGTAATATTTCTAATTTGGGCGTTTAAAGATACATAAAGATATCCCATTCAAGCATTTCTCTTTTTATCCAACGAAAAAAAGAACACACAACACTCTGTATGTTCTCTTTCTGTATGTGAAGTCCAATATTATACTTTGAAGTAGCTATCCAATCCTTTGAACTCTTCCGCTTTCATTTCTTTTGTAACATCAGCATAGATGTTCAGTGTAGTTGAAATATCTGAATGTCCGAGTGCGTCTAAGGGCAAATACAAGGGCAAAAAAATCTATAAAACAGTATAACACAAAATAAAAGTGACATGGTGAACTGATTGAAATGCTTCTGAGTTTTTTGTAACAAATTTTTGACTGATTGAATGATAAGGAGATTCTATACGATGAGAACAATATTTGCAGAATACAATCCACACAGAAACAGCATTGATATTTATACTTCTGCTGGTTATATGCTCCGCATTGACTGTTGGGAAACCGAAAAGGATTTAAAAACCACACCCGGATCAGACTGTGCATTGAACGCACTTGCCATTGATAAACCGCTTGAATATGCAAAATTATATCTTGATGGAACAATGCAGATATGGGTAGATGCAGAAGATTCATTAGAACTATGGTGATTTTTTCAACAGCACTAAGGTTACTTTTTCCAATCTCATTTATTGAGAATCGTCTTTTTACCGTGCATATATATTCAATATCTTTTTATCTATTATAATGAAATCAAGGGCTGGTCTAATGCCAGCCCTACAAAAATGAAAATTCACATAGAAAATAAATTTACAATTTTTCCGATATAAACCTGTTATCAACAAATACAAACATAATTTATATTATCGTATCTATTGATATGATATGTATTTCAAAGAGTTACCAGAAGTTTTTGAAAACTTTTCCCTTGTGATATTATCTAAAGCTCCTAATTTTATACTTTTCCCATGATGGAGCAGCTTATTTGACCGTATCTCTAGCACCAAAGATGTTGTATTCTATACTGATACATCAATAGAATTGCGAACTAACCTATTACCATTTTTGACAAGCGTAGATTCCACTGATTCTCTTGTAACGTTATCAAGAATGCTTGTATCAAACTTTTGTCCCGGCTTCCAATTTGGATTAGCCGATTTCACTGCTGCATACATAGCAACTCTATACTGTCCTTCGTATTGCTCTAAAGTCCATGTACCACTTAAACGTTTGTCTTTACTTACGCTTAACTGATAATCCTTAAAAATATCTGAACGCTTAGTTGTATCACCATTTGAAATACCGTTTTCCTTAATAAATTCCCTCTTCACATTATCAAACATCTTTTGACGATATTCCTCGGATACACTCGTGAGCTGCTGCCATGATGTACCTTTTCCGGTAACATCCATTCCCGCCACTCCATTTGCATTCAGTAAATCGCCATCCGAATCAAATTGCTTCATCAGATTCTTAATAATGGTATCTCTTCCACCGAATGTTTCATATATCAATCTTTCTTCTGCTGACATCATGGCTTCATTTTGCATAATACCAGATAACCAGCCTTTTCTTTCAAAGCCTTATATTGTTTACTATTTGTGTTGATGCCATTATAGGTATTGCCTAATCCGCTGATATTCATTGACATATAAAACCTCCGTGTAAATACATTCTAAATCCGTTTGAATTAACTCTATGCTATATAGTATAGATCGTCATAAATCTCCAAAAAATAAAGGAACCCACTTTATTAAGTATTTTTGTTTTTAGCATATTTCTAAAGCACAGAATACCATTGTCTGTTCATACGATCAGCTTCATACTGGTATGTAATCAACTGGTTCATATCCTTTAAGCTGCTCTTTCCATATATAATGCTTAAAGTCATATCTGGCACATTGTTCCATCCTCTGGTTGAAATAGTTGAAACCAGGTCATGTATCCAATTATTCATTTGCTGCTTAAACTCTTTCGGAACTTTTCCGGAACTTTCAACTGCACTATCCACTAAGTCTAATATATTCTCTCCCGACTCCGTATAATATGTCCCATTTTTTTCCTCAAGTTTGTCTAATTCATATCCTGTATAACTATAAACCTGATGATATGCTTCGTATTTCATCTTTGATTCCTCTGTTACTTGAGAACTCTCACAGCCATCTTGTGTTGAGCAATAATAGATATGCTTATAGAGATTTTTCCCATTATTACCTACATTTAAAGCATTCTGCATCAACACCTTTGTTTCTTCATCCACACACCATCTACCGTTATCTCGTAACTGTATGGATCGACAGTAAAAGTACACTCTTCCTTAATAGAAGATGTATCTACACCAGCCTGCTTTAAAATATTTGAAATCTGTGAATTTACCAATGCTCTTTCAAATTGGATTTTATCCGAATCTACACTGTCGCCGTCTACTTCAATTCCCCTGAACAAAGAATCCTGATAATTTACACCATTTATTTTTCCTGTCCGGCACATCTGCATCTCATAATTATATGCAATCCTACGTTCTGTATCAGTCAAATTAGTCTCGTAATACTCTGAACTCTTATCAAAATACTTGGAATGAATATAATTTTCTGGGTTAGAATGTGTTTTTGCTTCTGCGGCAAGCTTAGAATACTTTTCCGTTAATGCCGCCCTAAATGCTTTACCTGTACTCATATATTCACTTGTTTTCGCATTAATCTGTGTTCCTGCATTCTCAATGAGCTCTTGATTCGTTTTTTTTGCTGAAGCTATATAGGACTTTAAGTCAATGCTGCTGTCAATACTTGTGTTATGTGTTCTTCCACTTGTACTTTTTGTCAGTTTTTCCTTTCCCGATGCACTTATCGTTAAAGTATCTCTTGTGCCTCTACAACCAGTGTTTTGACTGCTTGCCGCTTTTTGTTGTTGACCAAACAGAACATTAAGCACGACGATGATTAGCATTAATTCGGCTGTTAAAAAATATATTCATAATATCACCAACCTTCTTATTATATATCGGATTATCCTAACCTTGTTTGTAATCTTTTCTTTCTTCAAAATTATAGAAATTGATACTATGCATATGTATCAAAACCTACCTTATTTTTAGTTGTCGCTTCTATAGCAATCATATTTTCTGTTTTTTTATCTTCTTTTTCTTTATCCTCTTTCATTCTCTCCAGCCATTTGTCAATTTCTGAATCCGTACCAGTCTCTCCAAAAATGCCACAGGTTGTCATTTCGGTTCCATTATTCGTAAACTTAAACTCCACTGATATCAGTTTACTACCATGACTTATTGCCGCCTTCTGTGCATTTCGTATAACATCTGGCATAATTGCTAAATTTTCCTCAAGCCATTTCGCAGTTTTTTCATCTCCACATGCCTTTCTCATTACACTTCCGTCAATCAATACAGAAGCATTTTTGCATGTAATTAAAAAAATTACAAATCTTATGCAAACATACAATATCTACCTAAATTATCAACTTTATATGCATTATTTTCCTGAGTGGTGCCATAATTATCGCCATAATATATCTTTATTCCTTTCAAAATTTTTGTCCATGCACTTATGTCTGCACAATCATTTTCTGCCGCCAAACATTTTCTGGCAGTAGCATAACAGGAACCCGGCATATCAATTTCCCATGCTTTGCTGGAATCACCATCATACGGAATATATGTAACTCCATTAGGAGTCAAAAATGTAAAACCATCTTTTTCGCGTTTCAGATTTCCTGATATCTCAAGTAAAGCATATAATCCTGCCGTAGACCGCTGTGAACTTACCGGATATTTTTGAAATTCATCAGCTAATTTATTCAGCGTCTCTATATCTTTATCGGATGTTATGATTACCGAAACTCCTTGTGCCTCATTTCCCTTTATCGACAAATAATTTAACCCTGTCTTTGAATCACGGTTTACTACCAATCCCCCCTGTAGCGGTATTTCCTTTATATCAATATTTCTTTTGTCAGACAAATCATTCAAAAGATTTTTCAGTTCACTTGTCATGGTTACATTATACGAAAATGGCTGATCCAATTAATGGAACTCCATTCCTGTTTTCTCATCTCTTTGAATTGCTAATTGATCTTCTCTTATATAAAAATCTTTTTCCTGCCCTTATCTACAATCTCATATGCTGCTACTCCATTTACATATGTAGCATCTTCGATTTTATATCTTTCTGTTTCTATTGGTAATTCAATATCTTGAGAGATACTATTTTGTGTATAAATTCCAAAGTTACTATAATCTGTACTGTTTACATAGGAATCCCTTGTGCTAATCTTATTACTTATACACTCTTGGGCTTTATTCATTGTATCAGAAAAATTTCCTACTGCATTTCTATTATTTTTACTGCATAACATACTTTGTTGTAAGTAACCATTCTCTATTCTCATGATTCTCCCTCCCAATCACTTGGGTTTTATTGAATACTCCATTATAAACTTTAATCTTTTATCTGAAATGTACCGTCTGCTATAACAAACTGTATATTTAACTCAGACATAATATCTTTGTGCTGTATCCGGTTATATGCTAAAATTTCCCGGATATCACTTGCGTAATCCTGATAGGTCAGATTCCCACCCGGATGATTCAACAGATCATCCAGTGTTTTCGGCAGACCATGTATCGCTGTATTTTCCACGGAGAGGTCTCCAAGCGATACGCTGCCGCCAGATGCCTTATGTAAAAATTTTCCCACATCCACCGCAGCTTGCAACAGATATTTTTCTTTATCTGACAACTCCTGTATTGAATCCGTGCAAAAATAAATATCCATCAGCTCATCCGAATACTTTGACAGAACATTCTCTATCTTCTGTTTCATTGCATGATCCTGAATACCGTCCACACTTACCTGACCATCCGCCCCAATTTTTATGGAAAACGTGGAATCTGAAATATCAATTCCCGCTTCCTGCAGATCAGCAGATATCCTATCTTTTACTGTGGTATTCATTTTTGCACTTGCATTCGCACGATCCAGCTCTGCTGCAGTACAAAAGATATTTAAAAGAGCATTTTCCTGTTCCGTCAGTTCTCCTCCTGCTGCTTTTTTTTCCAGTAAATTATGAATCTGCTCATCATCCGGCACTGCCCCACCCTGCATAACATCTTCTGCCTGTTTCTGATGCAGTTTCTCCATCTGCTCTGTATAATAGGCTTTGTACTTCTGCCGGATTTCCTTAATTGCACGCGTTTCCTCAGTATCGGTTAAGCCTTCCTGCATCTGCTTCCTGACTGTCCCTTCATACTTCTGAACCTCTGCCATTTCCTGATAAGCTCCATGGCTTTTATCCGCCTGCGTTGTCTGGAAGGAAAGATGATATTCGGCATCCGGGTTTACCGTCGAACCGTTCTTTGCCTGTACCTTCACGGTATAACCTCTGTTGTCCGAATTCCAGTTCGGTATGGTAATACTAAGACCGCCGTTTCCATTCTCTTTCCCAATGCCGACCTGATTGCCTTCCTCATCATACAAAACCATCTCATAATCACAGCCTTCCGGTATATGATCTAAAGTGATCGTAATATCCTTATTATAGGTATCCTTCGCGAAACTTAATGCCCGGTACTCTGTAATATTGAATTCGTAATAGTCCACATCCTCCGTATCCGATAAACTTCCCTTTAAATATCCGTCCGGCTTATTGATAAGTGCCGTCAGATCCAGTGTTCTTCCAAACACATCCTGATCCGTATATTTATTTGTTTTCCAGAAATAATCATTGGAAACTTTACTATTTTCTACTGCAATATTTTTATCAGTGGGTAAACCTTTTTTTCTTAAAATCATATCCCACAAGCTGCGCATGCATCTCTACTGTGCGGGTTATTACCATCTTTTCATTCTCCTTGCGTACAATTTTCCATATGTACTATTTGTCAGATTTTCGTATCAAGCGTTGCCTGTGCAGGTGATTTCCCAGACTCTGCTGTTTCTCTTGTAACACTATCTAATGCGCCATCTTTGATTGGCTTACCAATTTCCCAGTTAGGATCAGCCTTTTTTGCGGCATCATAAAATGCCTGTCTGTAAATTCTCTCATATTTTTCAAGAGTGTATCCGGCAGCCAGCCTGTCCTTTTTGGACATTTTACGATATAAATTGTTATATACGTCTGTGCGTTTTGTTGTATCTCCATTGTGGACACCGTTTTCACACAGGAACTCTTTTTTTGTCAGTTCATACATTTCTTCTTTGCTACTATACGGAATTGATATGATCCTTTTTCTCGAACTTTCATTTTCATCTGTCACTAAAAGTCCTGCCAGTCCATTTACAGGGTTGATATAATCTCCATCCTTGTCATAATGACTCATCAGATTTTTTATTCCCTGAATATTGCCATACATTGCACCATTTCCAGCAGACATCATTTGTTTTACTGCGGCTTTATATTGTTTGCTGTTTGTGTTAATCCCGGCAGCTTTTAACTTGGACTTAACAGAACTGCTGTTCAACTGGGACAACTGAAAACTGCCTATTGCATTTACTCCTGATGTCCCAAATGATTTTTGAAACAAAAAGCATAATCCGTTATTTTTGACATAAAACATCCTCCCATATTAAACCTGTTATCTTACCTATATCCTTACGCTTTCCTATCAAAAGACGTTTTCTCTTCCAAATAGTTCGGCAGTTCTTTCAATTCTGAGCTTTGGGCATTCTTTTGCGTATGGTATTCATTGAAGTAAATTCCGTAAAATTCTCTTTCCTTTTCCCGCTCAGCCGGAGTTCTTTCGCATCCCCATCCATAACTATCTCCCAGATAGGTCAACACTTTTGTTCCTTGATAAGAAATGTCGGCACCATATCCTTCGCCTGTCAGAATCGGACATTCCAGTGTGCCTCCTCCCGCCAGAGCAAACTTCTTTTGCGCAAGGTTGTTATTTTTCCCCTCTGCCCTCTCCAGAAAATCGAGCAATGATAATTCTCCGATTCCTTTGCATTTCGGATTACCATTTTGACTTTTTACCGCATTTTTAGCCTGCTGATATAATGCCTTTCTGTCAGGGGATACATCGGATATGTATTCTGCACATAACCTTGTTCTCTGCCTGTGAATAGATTCTAATTCCGTTTTACTCGTAGTGTTGGCAGCTCTCTGAGCCAGTTCCTTAATCTCAGAGACAAACTCTGCCTGTGACTTATTGCTTTTCCCTGCACTTGGAATCATAGACCAATCAGGTTCTCCACTTCTCAGCGATACACTATATTTTGTAATAGCAGAACTCGTTGCATTTGAAATCGAAATTCCCATGAATCCACCTCACATTTTTATCTTCTCTGCATATATCTTAACCTCTATTATGCTTATCCATTTATCAGGTTCATTCCTTTCGAAATGCCTTCAACTTTCACCGAATCCTCAAATGTAACTGTCATCTGCGTATCGTAAGTTTTTCCATTCAAACTGCGACCAGCTTACACCGTTACCGGTATGATCATAAGCCTTGATTGCATCGTTATATTGCTTTTTTTGTTTTTCTGAATATTCCGGCACATTTTCAGTATTATTTATTTCCAACAACATTCTTAAACTATCCGGCACTCCATCTAACGCTTTTCTCCACGCTTCACTCTGTTGCTTTGCAACCGCCATCTCATGCTGCATAACATAATCCTGATATGCCTTTTCCCTTGCGGTGCTGGCTTCTTTGTCTGTCTTTAACAACTGCTGCTTGGTATCTTCCGTCAATTCCACCTCTTTACCATTGACCGTAACATATCCTCTTGCAACTGCCCTGCTGACCATTGCAGAATCAGAGAAATGCACAATATAAGAATTTTCTTTATCTCCTTTTGTGATACCCAATACATCCTTTCCAGATGTTGCTGTGATTTTTTCTTGTTCGCATACCTTTTTACTTTCTGCATTCTGTTAGCTATAATGCGGATATTTACTATATAAATTTTTCTGTCGGTCATAGATGGAATCAACCTGTTTATTTAAAATGTTCATAGTCCACTGCCCTCCCTTGCTTTTTCCTTATTATTTCAATATTTCTCAAACATTTTAATACCCGCATTAAACAATAAAACCAATTTTTTCAAACAGAAATTCACAATATTTATGCATATCCTGATTTCCGCTTCTTAAAACAGAAGAAAACAAAGACTTTATATCTATATTTCCTCCCGTTCTTTCATATTGCTCCAGATAAAGTGAACGGAACTCTAAATAAGAATCTTGAATATAGTCACATGCCTGATTTATATCAAAGGCATCAAACGATTCATCCAATTTTGTATTCTGAAATTTCTGCTTATTTTCTGCATTTTGCTTTTGACTTTTGGCAACCATTTTGTCCCATTTTATCAGTTCCTCAAAACCTTTATTTAGCTTTTCCAATTCTTCATCCATTGACAACAGACGTCTTTTTCCACTCTCTGGATTATCGCATACATACACTTCTCTTGTTCCATTCCTATATCCTTCTACAATTTTTTGATACATAGTAGAATAGGCATATGCAGCTCCCATTCCAATATCATCGAAACCATATCCATTTTTACTTTCACGGATACTCTTTAAATATTTAGTCTCTTCATCCCATAATTCTTGAAGATAATCCTTTGACCAAGTAGTTTTAGGCACTGTTTCTCTAATATAATTTGCGTAACCAGCGTCTAAGGCAAACCTATCATGTATATATGCGTTTTCCTGATTTTCCCCATCGGCTTCATCTGAATGCCCTATCCTCCGGCATACGTCCTTGCCGGATGTTACGGTCATTTTTTCTTGCGATTCATTTGCCTTATGCTTTTTTTTATGAGAAAGCTCTATAGTTTTCATATGATCGCCTTTTTGATGACCGTACAATGAAGATACGGTATTCTGGCCAAAACCAATGTGCATACTTCTATTCCTCCAATCAGTTTATCTGAATTGTACCGTCTGCTATAACAAACTGTACATTCAACTCAGACATAATATCTTTGTGCTGTGTCCGGTTATATGCTAAAATTTCCCGGATATCACTTGCGTAATACTGATAGGTCAGATTCCCGCCCGGATTTAACTGAATTTTCAACGCCTAATCCCATATTAACTCCTTTCCACGGTTCTTCTGTCAGTCAGAACCGTACCTGCTCTCTCCATCCGAAGCCCAAGCAGTAACCTTTAATTGATTTATTGGAGTAAGATAACACTTTTGGAGTTATCTTACTCCTTTTGTTTTGCCATTACGATAATCACAACCGCAACACTCCACAAAATATTTCATTATTCTGACCTAGTTTTCCCTTTTCTTCGGTCTTTTCGGCTGGTGATAAATCGCTGAACACTCTGCCGTCCTGCCAAGAACTGTTTTTTCCACTTCATTCCGGGCAATTCTCTCCACTACCTTCAATACCTTGTTTGTAATCTTTTCTTTCTTCAAAATTATAGAAATTGATACTATGCATATGTATCAAAACCTACCTTAGCAATCATATTTTCTGTTTTTTTATCTTCTTTTTCTTTATCCTCTTTCATTCTCTCCAGCCATTTGTCAATTTCTGAATCCGTACCAGTCTCTCCAAAAATGCCACAGGTTGTCATTTCGGTTCCATTATTCGTAAACTTAAACTCCACTGATATCAGTTTACTACCATGACTTATTGCCGCCTTCTGTGCATTTCGTATAACATCTGGCATAATTGCTAAATTTTCCTCAAGCCATTTCGCAGTTTTTTCATCTCCACATGCCTTTTGCATTACACTTCTGTCAATCAATACAGAAGCATTTTTGCATGGAGTCAAACATTTATACTTGTTAGTCAAATACTTTGAATAGTCTGATACATTTTTAAACTTATTGGCTGAATTCATAGTGTATCCTGCATAATAATTCTTTTTCACTATTCTTTGATGGCTTTACATTTTCATTTTTTACATTTCCGTATGTGTATGTATTGGCATACGATGATACTCCATTAATTCCCATACTGCATCTCTCCTTTCTATTTAGCCTTGATTTTTTATTTGCAGGCTATTGGGTTTTGTTCGATACGCTTACTGCCATTGTAAAATTTGCCTCATAAGAAGCTACTGCCTGACTTATTGTGACAGTCTTAGCAGACGAACTACTCTCAGCCACCAATCGAGTTCTGGCATCCTGAGCGGATAACCTTTTATTTTGCGCATATTCTTCATAAGCTGTTCTTTCCGCTTGTTTTTTCTGAATCCGCTTTTTTTCCTGTTGTTTCTTTACCTGATTTTCTATTCTCTTTTTATTTTCTATTCTGCGCTCCCAAAAACTATTTTTTGACTTATCATTAAAAATCTTCCCACCATTCCCATTGTTATAACCGGCACTCCACATCTCAGCATGACATTCTTCTTTTGATGCTCCATAATATATTGTAGAAAACGCTCCTCCGCATATACCGGACCATTTATCTGGTTGTGACCAACCCACTTGCAAATCATTTAATACCCATGCTTCATACTCTGGATCATTCTTCATTGCTTCAAAACCCGCCTCTGAAATTGTAACAGATATTGACTCGCCTGCTCTTGTGGGGTGCATTGGAATTTGAGATATTTTATTGTAAATGTACTGCTTGTATTCCACCATCGTCATATCTTTAGCAGACACAGAACCTATTTTTGAATTGCCCACTATACTTCCACTAGCTTCGCTCTTTTCTCTTACACTATCCGCAAACCTTGTATCTTCCTTCTCCTGATCTTTAGCCGCATTTTTCTGTTGGTACTGATTGTAAGCCCGTGTCATATAGTTCACATTAATTGTATTACTCATAGTAACCTCCTTTGCTTTCTTTATCGGATAAAATAACCTGTTCTCCTAGTCCCATATCATCAAACGACCATATTGCACACAAAGACCATATTTTTACAAGATGACCACTGCCTTAGTAGAAGCTCTGTATCTCAAACTCTTTGAAATACAATGCTTCCCTGCATTTTCTATATCGGCATGTTGATATTATTACTTTACTATCCTGCACACTCTCTGAGAGTGACTGTATCTATCAAAAAAGAAGCCAGCAGTTTATTCACGCACTGCTGACTTCTTATAATACTACTCATTTTATTTACTTCGCTGCGTCTCAGACAATTTTTTTATTTTTAAACATAACCTCTGTTTTCCCGCCATCCCTTTACATACCACCTGATTCCAACATATACCAGTTGCACGAATAATAAGAGAAATAGCAGATTGATTGGCAATACTTCCTTTATCCAATCCCCAAAGTAGATAGCTATTGCCATACTTACAAGTATCACCATTATGGTAATCATATCCCAACAGTATTTCTTATATAGCCCTGCAATCTTTATTTCGATGAATGCCAAAAGTATTCCCACACCCACCAGACATCCACCGCAAATCAATATTCTTATCAGCCAGTTTATAATTCCAGCAACGACAGGATTGGATATTCCATCACTAATCTGTGCCACGTTCTTTCCTGCCAGTACAACCCAGCCAGCAATGGTCTGTGTGAAAGTTGCGATTGTATCAAAGAATACCACGCAATCAGAAATAAATATTTTTGACCGTATCATCTGAAAAAGAGTAGTTGATACGGAATACCATATCAGCAGAAACATCAATGCTTCATACATGGCTGTTTTTGTTTTATATCTGCCTGCCAGTTTTTCCCTCTGCATATCATACTTTTCCTTAGCTTTCAGATAAGCTGTCTGTTTACAATTCCCGCACTTTTGATAGAGTACCGGCTTTTCAACCGGTATCTCTACTTTTTTCTGATGGGAGAGTGCATAATCCCGTTCCTGTTCTGCCTGTCTCTGCTTATCTCGACATTCCTCTATCATGGCTTGGACGGTGTGTGTTTTCTCTTTCTCGCTCTGCAACAATTCTTTTGTTTTCCTCAAGTCGTTCTTTAAGGCTTGAATGTTCTCTGTTTTGTTCTCGCTGTTTAACTTCTCGTTCAAGGTCAGCGATTCGTCGAGCTGCACTTTCAGTTCCCTGATAGTCCGGTCTTTCTGGTCGAGTTCTTCCTGCATCTGCTCTGTCAGCAGAAGCAACTCTTCCAGTTGATCGTCGCTCTTTGAGTTTCTTAATTCGTTCATCAATCAACCTTCCTTTCTCTAATTGCTGTTCAAGTTCAGTAATTCGCTGTTCTGTTTCTGCAATAGCCGGTTCTCGCTGTTTAATTTCTGTGCCAATTCCTGCCATTGCTGATTTTCGTCTGTGAGTTTCTGTATCTGGTCTGTCTTTTCTTCCAGAAGCATCAACAGTTCTTCTGTATCCGGTAAGATTTGTAGCAGCTCTGACAATTCTTTCTCTAATTGCTGCAATCGTTCTTCCTGCTCCTGAAAGCACATCAGCTTCTCGTCCTTTTCCTGTATCTCCTGAAGCATCTCTGCCATGATATTCTGCTGTTCCTCTATCTGTGTAATCATTGCTTCCATCATGGGAATTACTTCTTTGCTTTCTTCTAATGTCATTCAACCACTCCCTCCACATCGACAATGCACCGGATACCTTACCAAAGGTTGCAATTACCTTTTGCAGCAGTGCATTTTGTTTTTTTATCATCTGGTTTTCCTCGACCTTCCATGAACCTTTCCTTATCTGCCCGGTGAGATATTTTTCCTCAATCTTCCTTGCATCTGCACCCTCATGAATCGTAGGGACTTTCAATTTGCCCTGTCTTTCATAAGAGCGGTGGTCAATCAGATTGTCTATGGATAAATGCCGGTTACACATCTTTGCCCATTCGCTTCGCCATAACTCACAATTCTTTGGATTGTTCCAGCCGGTAGCGTCAGTCAGAACCCTTTTCCATTGTTTTCTGTTTCTTGCCCGACTTTCTGTACTCCGTTTTCATCAAGTACCGGAATACGGATTCCATGACGGTCTGGATTTTTCTTATCCTGCCACCAGTCCGGGTGGGATTCATCAACCACGATATTTCCGTCAGTATCTCTGACAAAATCCCAGTCCTTGACTTCCTTGCTGCCCCATGAGTGGTCTGGATTGAATGGTCGCATGGTTACAAGTAAATGCACATGTGGGTTCCCGTCGCCCTTATCGTGTATGCTCCAGTCGGCACACATTCCCTCGTCCACGAAAGTCTTTTGAATATATTCGGTTGTATAATCAATCTGTTCCTGTCTGCTCCATTCTTTCGGCAGGGAAAATTCAAATGAGCGTCCAAGCTGTGCATCTGCATTTTTTTCTATCTTCAATACCTCATTCCATAGACGCTGTTTCTGAAATGTGATTTTAAACTTTTCCAGTGCGGCATCTTTATCATCCGCTCTTTTATAACGGATAGACTGTTGAAACCTTTTTATATTTTCTTCCGGTACATGCAGCCATTCAGGAGGTGCATTTTCGCACATCATCAGACTGGTGTAGACGACTTCCTTTTTGGAAGTATAGTAACTGATTCTGCCTGTTTCCTCATTTTTCATCACATCTCCATTAAGATATGCCGATGCGGATATGACAGATTTTCCTTTACTGCGCCCGACAATCTTTACTGTAAAGTGAAATATCGCCATGATACGATTCCCCCTTTCTGCCGTATCCGGCATTGATTTCCGACAGCATCTTCTTCTGGTTTGGCAGAAGTGAAGCTGTCGGAACGCCCTCTGCGCAAGAGTGCCTCCTGCGGCATGAGCATGTCTGGCTGAAAGCCCCGCCGACGGAACGAGCCCGGCAAGCGTAAGCGCAGACCGGTTGCCACTTGTGGCAAACTTATAAGGACGACCTCTGGTTGTCCATAAGTGCGCCCTTCATTCAAAGGCAATGAAGGGAATGGAAAACCCACTCCATCTGCCATCACACTTCCTCCATGTCTGTAAATGGTTCTTTTTGCATCGCCTTTGAGAAAAACTTTCCGTTTGTTTCCTGCCTTTTTAAGAAGCCTATCAGCTTTGGTAAATCTTCCTCTTCAATCGGACAGCCAAGAACCGATTCCACCGCACCGCCAATCTGACAGAGCCTGTGGGTTCGTTTTTTACTTTCTTCCGCTTTCTTTCTCTTTTCCAGTTCCTTCCGCTGTGCTATGAGCTTTTTTGTAGCTTCAATGCTTTCCTGTTCCTTTTTCTCTAATGCACGTATTCTTTCTTCATAAGTCTTTGTTGATTTCGCCATATCGTCTTCATCCTTTCTTTTTCCGATAAACAACAGTTCCCGGTTGCATATCAGGAGAAGCACATGGTATAATCCTCTTGCGTGTAGGTATATCATGGCTTCGGTCTGATAGAACCTTTGGCGGTTTCTTAGGAAGCCGCCTTTTTAAGCCTTTTTGCCACATTTCTTGTGACAGTTTTTACATTTCCTTTATCCCTCAGCTCTCGCCCCTCGTTGGCTTCCATGAACTTTTCCAAAATGTCAGTTTTAATAAGGACTTTCTTCCGACTTTTAATACCGGAAGCTTCTTCCATTCAACCAGCTTTCTCAAAGTGTTTCTGCCAATTCCTGTATAATCGGCTGCTTCCTCGATGGATAATGCAATCTTTCTTTCCGTCATCTTGTCACCTCCTTATGAATTGCATTATGCAATTTTTGTTGTGCTGTTAGTATAGCGGTTTTATATTGTGTTGTCAAGCGTTATGAAATTTTAAAAATAATTATTATATTGCATATTGCAATTATGTGAGGTACATGCTATAATTCATACATACCGAAAAAAGGAGGCAATCAGCATGAAAGATAAAGAACTACGCAAGCTGATAGGCAGCAGGGCAAAACAGCGTCGTCTGGAATTAAATCTGACACAGCCTTATGTTGCAGAGAAGATGGGAGTTACCGCTTCCACAATCCTGCGTTATGAGAATGGTTCGATTGACAATACCAAAAAGATGGTGCTGGAAGGTCTTTCGGAAGCACTTCATGTATCTATTGAATGGCTCAGAGGGGAAACCGATGAATACGAAACCGATATTACGGATAAGAAAGAATTACAGATTCGTGATGCAATGGGCGATATTCTCAAACAGCTACCTCTCGACCTTAGTAAAAAGGAAGATGCTTTTTCCAAAGATTTACTGCTGTTGATGTTAAAGCAATATAACCTGTTTCTGGAATCATTCCAGTTTGCCTGCAAGAATTACAAGGGCAACACGAATGAAGCTGATATTGCAAAAGTAATGGGGTTTGAATCGAATGATGAATATAACGAGATTATGTTTCTCCGGGAGATCACCCACACTGTTAATGCCTTTAACGACATGGCAGATATCGTAAGGCTTTATTCCAAGAAACCGGAAATGGCAGAACAAAGGCTTGAAAATCTTTTATCAGAAGTTTTGTATGAGGATTCCGATTCGGTATAGAACGACAACCGGAGTTATGATATACTTACACGCAAGAAGCATTTCATCAGTTCCGATTGTCTGATATCGAAAGGAGACACACGATTATGGCAAAAGGATCTGTAAGAAAAAAAGGAAAGAAATGGTACTACCGCTTCTATGTAGAAGATGCAAGCGGCAATCTGGTTCAGAAAGAATACGCTGGAACAGAAAGTAAAAGTGAAACGGAAAAACTGCTCCGTCAGGCAATGGATGATTACGAAAGCAAGAAATTTGTCGCAAAGACAGATAATCTTACTGTAGGAGAACTTCTTGATATGTGGGCGGAAGAAGAACTGAAAGTCGGAACACTCAGCAATGGTACAGTGGAAAATTATCTTGGTGCAATCCGTTGTATCAAGAAACATCCGATTGCAGAACGCAAATTAAAAACCGTTACTGCTGAACATTTACAGGCATTTCTCGATCTGCTTACATTCGGTGGGGAATTTCCAGATGGAAAAGTGAGAAAAGGATACAGTAAAGATTACATCCATTCCTTTTCAGCAGTATTACAACAGGCTTTCCGGTTTGCAGTATTTCCAAAACAGTTGATTACTTTTAATCCTATGCAGTATATTAAGCTGAAAAAACAGGCAGAGGATGTGGATTTATTCTCAGATGATGAGGTAGAAGAAGGCATACAGCCTATTTCCCATGAAGATTATGAGAGACTGATAGAATACCTCAAAGTAAAGAATCCACCTGCAATCCTGCCAATCCAGATCGCATACTATGCGGGACTTCGTATCGGTGAAGTTTGCGGATTGACATGGCAGGACATCAATCTTGAAGAACAATGCCTGACCATTAAAAGAAGTATCCGCTATGATGGCACAAAACATAAAAACATCATCGGACCGACCAAGCGAAAGAAAGTAAGGATTGTTGATTTTGGCGATACTCTGACTGAAATACTGAAAACCGCCAGAAAAAAACAGCTTAAAAGCCGGATGCAGTATGGTGAACTTTACCACCGCAATTTCTACAAGGAAGCACAGGACAAAAACAGAGTGTATTATGAATATTATCATCTGGACGGAACCGAAGAGGTAGATTACAAGGAAATCTCCTTTGTCTGCCTGAGACCGGACGGATGTCTGGAACTGCCAAGCACACTCAGCATTGCCTGCCGATCAGTTGCAAAAAAGGCTGGACGGATTTGAGAATTTCCATTTCCACTTGAATTTACTTGCTTTTTCTTCTCTTTGCTGCATCTCACTAATGCGATAAATAGTTCAATAACTCCGCCACATAGCCATATGATACCTAACGCAATATTTTCTGCCCAGAACCAAAACGGTGACATAACAATCCATGTAATCGCTAAAATAAAAATTCCCCTACTGCTCATGATTTTCCTCCTGAAACTTCGATTGAACAAAATCGCTGCGCGATGGCCTGCCAAGGCTGTGGCGCAGTTTTTATTTTTATTAAAAAGCAGTGGAATTACTTTTCATAATCCGTTATTGTTAAGTTACCACACGAAACAACTGAACTAAGAAAGCTCCACTGCCTATGATAAGAATAACATTTTCCAGTCTCTTCCGCAATCGGAACTATGACGCTAATGCACCTCCGAATAGGTAGATGTAATTATTAACACTACTTATTCTGGAGGTTTTATTATGTATTCCTTATTGCAAGAAACCATTTGACAGTGCCGAATCTGTCATCAGATACCTTGGAAAATACACCCACCGGATTGCTATCAGAACTACCGTATCAAAGACATGACAGAATCTACAGTTACTTTTTTCCGCTAAAGATTACAAAAACCAAGGGCTTTGGAAAGAGATCACCATATCCAGTGAGGAATTTATCCGTCGATTTTTAATGCATGTTCCTCCAAAACGTTTTGTACGTATCAGGCACTATGGTCTTCTTTATAATAAAGATATTAAAAATATTGAAAAACAACATGTACCATCACTGCTCTATGCAATGAGGATTGCTGATTTCTTTCATCAGCCGGTGACAAACATTTTCTGTTATCATCCCGGCCAGACACAGTGCAAAGGAGCTGATCACAATGGAGAATAAGGGTAAGACTGATTTTCAGACCATTGCTGTAGATTTTGATGGCACTCTCTGCTACAGCAAATGGCCGGAGCTCGGCCAGCCAAATCATGCACTTATTGCTTATCTTAAGGAATGGAAACGCAACGGCAACAACAGCCGTAAGGTCACCTGTGACTACTACATAGATGACCGGATGCTGCTGCCGGATATTATAAATGAGCAGGCTTGATAAACAGCCTGCTCATTATTAACGTTTGCGGAAGGATTTGAACCTTCGGTGCGGTACTCTCGCACACCACCTTAGCAGGGTGGCACCATAAACCAGCTCGGACACGCAAACATATGTGACCAGAGGGAGTCGAACCCTCATGTTCAGAACCACAATCTGACGGACTGACCGTTATCCTATGGCCACAGTACCTCCTGTGGGACTTGAACCCTACATCTCCGGCTTGAGAGGCCAGTGTCCTGACCTTTAGACTATGGAGGCAGAATGATCCCAACGGGACTTGAACCCGGTATCTCCGGCTTGAAAGGCCGGTGTCCTAACCTTTAGACTATGGGACCATAGCACTCATATCAGGACTCGAACCTGAATCAGCCGGTCCGTAGCCGGTCGTTCTATCCATTGAACTATATGAGCATGTACCGGGGCATCCTTTCAGATACCCCTTTTCTTTTTTATTCATGCACTGATCTGTGCCTTTGCATTTACATCAACAGCAATTATCTCGTCCATTGACACACCAAAGACTGCCGCCAGTACCACCAGATTATCCAGGGTTGGCATTGCCACACCGTGCTGCCACTTGTATACTGCCTGTGGTGTTGCAAATCCGAATATATCTGCCAGATCCTTTACTGAAAGACCTGCATTGATTCTCAGTCTTGTTATGTTCATTCCTGTTGCTGCCATATCTATTGTAGGCATTGTTATCATTTTTCCTCCTGTTCCGGCTGTCAGTCAACACCTTCCCAACAGCCGGGCTGTATAGTCGGTGCTACTCTGATGCCTTAAAATTGTATATAGGTTTCATCACATCGATTACATCTACAGACTCTCGGATCACATCAATGATGTCCTCCAGACTCTTGTATGCCATCGGTGCTTCGTCCAATGTATTTTCATTTACTGAGGTTGTATATACTCCCTCCATAGCTTTCTTATACTCATCCAGATTTAGTTCATTTTTCGCCTTTGTTCTGGACATAATCCTTCCTGCACCATGTGGGGCAGAATAGTTCCATTCGGATTTCCTTTTCCAATGGCAAGTATACTTCCATCCTTCATGTTAATCGGTATCAGCACTTTTTTTCTCCCTTATGGGCTGCTATTGCGCCCTTTCTCAAAATCATTTCATCTGTATCAATATAATTATGAATTGTGTGAAAAGCATCACTGCCGGTCATCCCTGTTCTTTCAAGAATGATTTCTGCCATCTTCTCTCTGCTTCTTCTGGCAAATGCCTGGCATATCTCTACATCATGAAAATAATCCTCCAGGTATTTTCCCTCCAGATAACACAGATCCTCCGGCATGCTTGTAGGACTTTCATATACCTGCCAGTGAAGCTGTTTTAACGCATCCTGAATCTCACTTTCTACGTCCCTGCTCCTTATAGGTTCTGATAATCTCATCCCTTTTTTCCAGATACTCACCATAGCCACGGTTTAAGTTAATGGCAAGTTTCTGATAAAGCTCTGCCACCTGTTTTCCAAGATTTCTGCTGCCGGAATGAATTACGAGATACTTTGTTCCATCTGCTGCTTCATCAATCTCAATAAAGTGATTTCCGCCTCCAAGTGTTCCAAGAGACCTTGCAAGTCTCGTTGCATCTTTCAGCTCCCTGTAGCATCGAAGCTCTGTCAGATCAAATTTCTCCTGCCGTCCTTCCCACACCTCACGTCCTGATGGAATAAAATGTGCTGCCTCATCCACTTTCTCAAAATCAATATCGTCTTTTCCAAGATTTACCGTATACATCCCGCATCCGATATCCCTCCGACCACATTGGGAACTGCCTTATCAGTTATGGTCATTGTTGTTCCTATCGTACATCCCTTTCCGGCATGCACATCAGGCATGATACGGATCTGGGAGCCTTCTGTCATTGCATAATCACACATGCGTCTGATCTGCTCAATGGCTTCATCCTCTACTACCTTTGCATAGCAGAGAGCCGTATTTACTTTTTCCTTTAATCTCTATTGCATTCATTTTTCTTTTCCTTCCTGATATTTAACATTGGACAGTGCTCCTCATGGGATTTGAACCCACAACCTACCGGTTAAAAGCCGGTTACTCTACCGATTGAGTTAAAGGAGCATAAAAAATACCGCCCACCTTCATCTAAGGTAAGCGGTACGCTAAAACATGTTTATCTATTATGCCCTGTCCGGCTATGCCTCCGGTTCAGGTGCAGCATCAAAAACACAATTTTCTCGTTTATGCCTCGCCTTAAATGAGCGTATGAAATCAAAGCCCCACTCATGATCTTTAAGCAGTGCTAACGGTTTACGTTCACTATGAAGCTGGTCAAAACGATACATTGTTGTCATGTCTTTTTTCCTTTCTGTGGAGTTCTCTGTCTCCGCTTATCTTTTATCTGTAACCAAGAATAGCACAATTTTCTGCCGTTGTCATTATACCTGTGGTATAAATTATAATTCTATTCCCGCTGCCGCTGCAAAATCCTTTTATATGAATACTGATATGGATATGGATATAGACATAAACACCGTGACAGACATAATTACTTGCAGACTTGTTGAAGCCAGGGCAGATCTTGGCATTACCCAGAAAGAACTTGCATCAGCAAACCGGCATCAGCCTGAAAACTATTGCCAATATCGAGTCAAAACAGCATATCCCTTCCCTGCTTTATGCCATGAGGATTGCAGACTTTTTCCATAAGCCGGTAACAAGCCTGTTCTGCTATCATCCGGGTGTACAGCAGACACCAGCTAAAGGAGATGAGCCGAATGAACAATAAAAAAAAGTTGGATTTCCAGACAATCGCTGTTGATTTTGATGGCGCTCTCTGCTACAGCAAATGGCCGTATCAAAGCCAGACCTAATAAATGGCATAAGAATGACTGCCCTTTCTGTCACAAGTCATGTCCTGCTTATGACAAACATTCCAGCAGACCAACCACTTGGAGGGGGCTGGACTGGGGTAGTATTCTGGTCGAAGTTGAATACCAGACGCATCGTATCATCTGCCTTGAACATGGGGTTATATGTTGCCGAAGTTCCATGGGCATATCCAGGTAGTAGATTTACCAAGGATTTCGACCTTACCGTTGCATGGTTTGCATCCTATCTTCCAAGAAGTACCACATCATACTTCATGAGAGTGGACTGGGAAACTGTAGGCCACTGTGTCAATCGCGCTCTTCACGATTTAGAACCGGAGCACTCAAGAAGACTTGATAGTCTGGTTAATATCGGCATTGACGAAACCAGTTACAAAAAAAGGGTCACAAGTACATTACAGTAATCGTTAATCACGATACCAACACAGTTGTATGGGCATCGGAAGGTCATGGTAAATCCGTTCTTGAAAAGTTTTATAAACAGCTGACCCCGGAGCAACTGTCCAGTATCAAGGTTGTTACTGGCGATGGTGCCAAATGGATCACAGAGTGTGTAAATGAATACACTCCTGACTGCGCCCATTGTGTTGATTCCTTTCACGTAATCGAGTGGGCTATGACAGCTCTCGATGAAGTCAGAAAAGATATCTGGCATGATGCCTACAGCGAATATAGGCAGATCAAAAAAGATAATCCATATGGCAAGGGTCGTCCTAAAAAGGATGATCCTGAACTTGCTATTGTGAAAGCAGCTAAAGCTAAAGCAGATGAGATAAAAGGCTCTGCATACATGATAAAGGTTCTCTGTTTCCTTTTTGATACCAAATATCATATGCATTATATAATATCTTTCTGTTATGAAGTGACTTTTTGTCAAGAGTTAATTTCAAGAAATTTTTCTTAACCCCAGTCACATTTGTTTTCCTGACAGCATTGGAAAAGAGCCCTAGTTTAACAGTCCCCGGCAGTTGGCCACTCTGTTATACGTGGATTGCTTACCTACAGGCTAATGGTCCGCCATTGGGTTCTACGATCTAAAAGCGTGGATCACAGTGTTTCATATGCGCACATAGAAAGGACGTAGATAACCCAGACCTTACAGTGACCACAGCTCTTTTCTAATACTGTCAGATTGTTTACTTGTTACATTGTGGCAGAAACAGCTGCACATTGCTGCTTTTTCTGCTTGACTACCATTTTATCATCGGCAGCTGGCTGTCAAGGGCTCAGCCGCCTCAGCGGTGCCTGCACCCTTGACTGGCAGATGACTATGATATACCTCTACGCTGCTTTCATTTCAATATTATCTGTCATCATACCCCATACAAAACATGCCAGCTCTCTTGCTATTGCGGCTACTGCCACATTTCTTTTCTTGCCATGTCTTATAAATTTATAGTATCGGCTCCGTAATCTCGTATTCGCTTTGTCTGCATATGCTATTACCTCAGCCGTATTACCATTCTGTCTTGCTCTTAATTCTTTTGACTTATGCCCCACAGCACCCTTACAGATTCCACCAGATGCCTCTATCAGCAGCTGTCTCAAATGACTGTTTCCTGCTTTGGTTATTCCAAGTCGGTGTATATTGTCTGAACTTGAGTTTTCTCCTGGAGCGAGTCCAAGGTATGATGCATACTGGTTTCCTTTTGCAAATCTTTCGAAATCTCCAGTTTCAACAATCAATGACAATGCCGTATGTGTTTTTATTCCAAGGAAGCATCCAAGTTTTTTGACTTTGTCATGATATCTTGTCTGTTCAGCGATTTCCCCAATCCGTTTATCGTATCTCTCAATCTTGGCTTCCTGTTCTTCGTATGATGCCATGTATTCGTCAAGCGTCTCTCGATACAATCCATTTGTGATTTCGAGTTTCTTCAGCCATTTCAGATGTGACAGAGTCCATTTTGTCCCATCGTAGCAAAATCCATGTCTGATGCAGAAGGCGTTGATCTGCTGTTTGATTTTCTTTAAAGCAAGCTTATGATCATTCCTCATGCGGAGATATTCTTTTTACAGAATCGTCATCCTCTGTTGGAATATAAACAGCATGGTAACCACCATATGACAAGCATTGGGCAATCATATATGCGTTCGAAGAAATAAAGGCTTCCTCCGCCTCTTTTTTTTGCGCATTTTAAAGAAAAAATCCGACTTTTTCCTGCACTCTATTGCGTCCTCTGCCAGTGTTGATATATCTGTCACTCCGGCAGAAATCGAAAAGATTGATTTATAGTTTTCATCAACTATAAACTCATCAATTTTTTCACCTATCCTTTTGAACAACTGCACCACCTCATCATGCGATTTGCTCAACATATCCACAAGCATATACTTGTCTGTAACAAGATGATATATTCTCTGACCGCTTGAGAGACATTCTGCTATGCATTCGGCCACTCTTTTAAGTATGTAGTTGCCATATATCTGACCCTGAACATTATTGATTGTTCCAAAATCATCAATCCCAATCTGAATGAAATAGCCTGACAGCTTCTCTTTAGGCTGTGAATAGAGATATGACGCCATCTCCTTTTCACCTAACAGCCCACTGATATTGTCAGCCCTCTGCCTGGTTCCTGTCTCATTCATACAGCCTATAATATATGTGGTTTCCCCGCCTCGTCATTGATGACCTCCCCACGGCAGTTAATCCATACCGGGAGATTTTTTGCTGTTCATCAAACGACATAGCACGTTGTACCTTTTTTCTTTTCCATCATATATTTTACGCTTGTGATTTTCGAGCAGCTTACGGTCTTTCTCATAAACCAATGTACGAAGATGCTTTGTTGCATCATTCATAAATTTATCAGGAAGCATAAAACGCTCTACCGCTGACTGTGATATCCTCAGTGTATCATTCTTTAAATCTATAATATACAGATAATCATCCATACAAGGTGCAATTAAGTCTATCAGACTTCCTGCCTCCTGCTCGTCAAGTATTTTATATGCATCAAAAGCCCTCATTAAATTTCACCTTCTATTATATTACTCTTCAATGTCTGAGATTTTGAATTTTGCTATCATTTCACTCAGATTTTCAGACTCGCTGCTCATCTGCTGGCTCGCAGCCGCACACTCCTGTGATGTTGCTGAATTGGTCTGTACAACATCATTGATCTGCTCAATTCCTTCGTTAATCTGCTTGATCTCACCGGTCTGGGTCTCCAGTGTATCAGCTATATTAGTCACCTCTTTTGTAATCACCTTAGAGTTCTCTGCTACTTCTTCAAGCTGTGAGGCTGTCTGCTCTGCAATATTCATGCCTTTTTCAACAGCTTGCACAGATGTCTCTATAAGCGCAGCTGATTCCTGTGCAGCCTGTGCACTTTGATCGGCAAGAATATTTACCTGATTTGCCACAACCGCAAAGCCTTTTCCTGACTCCCCTGCTCTTGCTGCCTCAATAGAAGCGTTTAATGCAAGCAGGTTGGTCTGTGATGCAATCTCATTAATGGTTGATATAATCTGATCTATCTGTTTAGAGGCTTCGTTTATTTCATGCATAGATGTAACCATCTCCTGCATCTTTCCATTGCTTTCCCAAATTGCACCTCCAAGCTCATCCACTCTTCCACTGATTTCCTTTGCACTCTTTGAATTCTGCTCCACCTGCTCTGAAACTCCCTCAACCGTCGCTGTCAGTTCCTCTACAACCGCAGCCTGATTGGTTGCACCGTCTGCAAGGTCATTTGAGCTTGCAGCTACCTGCTCTGCCGCACTTGAAACCTCGCTTGATACATTCTGGATTCCCTTTATGGTGACTGCCATACTTTTTTCAAATTCCATAAATGAATGTAAAATACCTACAAAATCGCCTCTCCACTCTACTTCCGGCTGTGCATCAAAATGTCCGTCCGCAAAGAGCTTCATCGACCTGTCTATATCATCCACATATGAGCCGAGAATACGGATAGACTTTCTCATGCTGTGTGCCAATCTACCGATTTCATCCTCTGAACGGTAATCAAGTGTGCTGTGAAGATTTCCTTCTGTCAGCTACTTTGCCACTTCCTCGATTGCATGTAATGTCTCAAGGATTGTATCAAGCACGATCTTTCCTGTTCTCTTTGTCAACTGCCATGCACATATCAGACAGATAATGATGACTATGAGTCCGACTGCAGCACATACATATGTCCTTACAACTGCCTGATGGCTTCTTTCGTCAGTCAGCTTGTTGATTTCCTTTGCAAGCTCAACTGTTTTATTTAACTTTGGTGTACACTCATTGATAATCTGATCAACAGCCTCATCCTTCTGTCCGGCTTTAATCTTATCCATGATTGAGTATCCGGTATTCGCCCAGTCAGAAAGAGCCTTTGCATATTCATTATACTGATCCTCAGGAACGATACCTGCTTTTTTTATTGTTTTTAACTGCACATCAATATCCTCGAGCAAAGTTTTTGCGCCCTGCTCATAGTCGTCATATGTTGATTTGTCGGGATTAAGTGCCATCTCTCTTACATTTCTAGCCGCTGCATTTACATTTATTCTACATACCTTAACCGCCTGATCAGAAGCATTTACCTTGTTTACATAGTTTAACATATTGAAAAACAACACACCAATGACCGCAATCGAAAGCAGTCCCGAAATAAGCATCATGGTAATAACCA